>Ga0123342_1006492_pt1 | contig 16178 bp, 5 predicted proteins | sample Turbeawhitnodule_FD_89960 | JGI IMG/M metagenome (GOLD analysis project Ga0123342, IMG submission 89960) | Root nodule microbial communities of legume samples collected from Mexico - Turtle bean Mexico white nodule | ecosystem: Host-associated > Plants > Roots > Nodule | place: Mexico: Nepantla... | reverse complement strand
CCTTCTTGGGCTTGGGCTTGGGCTTTATCTTTTGCAAAGATTAACAAGAAAAACTTTAAATGTGAAGGCGAATGATCTTGTTCTTCATTATAAAAAGCCACCTTTAGTTGATTCTCATCAATATTTGACTTTGGGAATCCTGAGAAGCCCAAAGAGTGCTTAAGGATGAAAAAAGCCAATTTGCTGAGTGGATTGGATGAGTGACAGATGAATCCCTTTGAATCCCATTAAAAAATAATATAAATAGGGACCTTGGGGCAACATTCAAAAACATCGAGAGGTACCAAGAAGCATTGAGAGAAGAGAATATTTAGAGATATAATCCTTAAGACGATCGAGTGAAATTCAAAAAGAGGAGTAGATAAAGAGGTTCTGGTTGTTTAGGCTCAGAGAGACTAAACTTCATAACCAATTAGGCTATTAGGCCAAATCCTCAAAGGAATTGAATATAAATCTCTAGAGGAAAGGATCTCGAAGCCTAAGCTGACCTACAACACTAATGGATCCATGTTTGTTTTACTTTAGTTTCTTATACTTGAACCTTTCATGGTAAGATTTTATTATGAGTTTCTAAATCTATTATGTTGAGATTGAATGATAGTGTGATATTTTTGGAGTTATTGTTGTTTGTAATTGCATGTTTTTATTTGAGATTCAAATTTCTTGGGCCCGATAGTGTGCTTAAAGCTCAATGATGAGGAACGAACATTGATTTGCATAGAGCATGAATGAGGTCGAAAGACGAGTTCATGTAATTGAACCCTATTCAGCCAGCCATAGGATTCAATGGTCACAAAGCACTGAGCTAAGACTATGGTGAATTGTTCCATCCTAATGCAAAAATAAGTCATAACAATGACTTATTGTTCTAGATAACCCTGTGCGACGAATCAATTTGGTTTGGTCATAAGGAAAAGAAAGTTTGAACAAACATTGCATTTATAAATAAAAACAATAAAAGAAATCCACAGAGCTATTTCAATCTCAACATTTGTAGAATATTGTTATTCCTTTGCTTTAGTTATTTGTTTAGCTTCACTTCTCAATCTAAATATTCTACTAGTAGTAGTACTATTATCAATTAAGTTATCTATAAAATTATATGCAACTCATCTTTATTTTCGTATCACTTCATCTTGAAAGTTAATATATTTTTGCTTTCATTTACTTACTTGTTATTGTTTTTACTTTGAGTTCTTATGACAATCGAATGGGTTTCTCCATGAATTGCATGCTTCCACCATTGATGACTTGAAAACTATGGATTTTCTCTTCTCCAGCACCTCTTGAGTTGATCAAGATCCTTCCAACCTTATAAGGTTTACATCACTTCTTTTTTATGAATGAATTTAAATAGGTTCTAAACAATATAGTCATTGCAAATCCGATCTGGGTGTTGAGCAACTTCAACTCATTTGAATGTCCTTTTTGTGTTTAACGAGCTTGAATGTAGATGATGCATTCAATGCACTCCATGAAACTTTAGATTCTCTTCTTTACGCAACATCTTGGATAGTTGACAATACTTATCTCCCTAAATAGCATAACCTTTTTGCACCAAAATATGATAAAAGTGCACATCGTACTGGATTAATAAATGGACCAAAGTTGACATGTGCTTGTGTCAAGTGTTGTTAAAGAAAACAACTTTAGCTCTTTATCCAAGAGATTATTTGATGTGACTTGAGCTTGAACAGATCTTCTTAGCAAACAAAAGCAATGAACATTCCGTGCAACACAGATTAAGTATATATATGTGTATGTGTGTGTGTCGTCTGAGCATATGAGTGCTTTATCAAGCGTAAAAAAAGATAATGCAATGTTATATCGTCTAACAAACAAGACACTTGCATCTTACGTAATCTGTTATTTGAACGAAACATTCGTCTTGCAAACAATGGATGGTCAAGTTTGCTTTGTTGTATTTATATTTAAGCACTTAATCAAAATCAGAGTGTTAAACTTTTTCCTAACAACATCCAAGTGTGAAGAAGTAGTGCCCCAACTATACCTAATTTTAACTCATTCTACTTGATGTGTTCATTCTTCATGTGCCTCTTCTTCCATGCCTTGTCCGAAATTCTTCTAGGTTTTCTCCTTGGTTTTGACCATCCATGCAAAACCCAATTTGAGGCATTTCTAGGAAACAAAGTTATAAAATCTCTTATGTTAGGCATCACTATGAAATACGACATCTCAACTAGGGTGACACCCCAAGTATCAATCATCATCTGTCACCACATGAAAAAATATTATTAAAAAAAGAAAAAAAGAAAAAAAGAAAAAAAGAAAAAAAGAAAATACAAGCAAATATGGGAGAACTAGACCAAAACCCATATATAAAAAAAAACTAAAACAAAACGATATCTATTAATAAAGAATTCTAAGAAAAAAACTAGATAAAAGTCTATTATACGATGAATAAACTCTTATAAGAATTCTAATGAAATTGTTCTTTATGAATAAACTCTAAGTTAACAAGCTTGTCAATACATACATTCCCTTTACGAAAAATGTGAGAAATCTTAAACCTGATTTTCCTATTTTTTTTTAAATTATTTCACAATAACTTCTAGAAAATTACATTTTTAATTATGTATAAACTAATATTAGTTTTTAAAGTTTAAGATTTATCTATTTTTTTTACATACACTTAGTAGCCTTATATTCATCCTTCTATTTATTAACTTATATAACAAAAAAATTTCTAACAAAAAATTTAATCATCGATAAGATTAAATAACATGACTAATGTTATTTATTTTTGAATGATAAAAAAAATAACCTGCTTATTTAAGAAAAGTCAGCATCCAAAATTATGATACTTGTTTGCTAGTGTAGCAGTGAATATATGGTTATTATTGTTTACTGATAGTGTTAAGAAATTCACAGTGCCGTGATTGGATCGATAGTTTGTTAAAAGCATGACATTGTGAATTTCCATATAGAAGTTACTATAAATTTCCAATTTTGTAACATACAAACGGAGAAGAAAACAGAAGTGTTGTGGATATGACAGAAATGTTACACTTGACCAAGTGTCATGAGTCATGACACATCTAAAACTTGAGGGCGGAGACTAGACAATAAGCAACAAAATATATTCACGGCTTGCACCATTTCTTCCCAAACCTACGTTCAGAGGGTATCAGAAAAGTCCTTTTAGTATATCATCTCACGAACAAACTATCGAAAGGGGTGGTTTTTTGTTTCCCCGTACTTACATATGAATCATTTGCTTTTGTAAACTATCTCTTCATCATCCACATCAAATGCTGGATTACAGAGGCATTTGAAAAGTCTACCGATACCCTGCAGAAGAAAGAATAAATGTGTACGTATTTTCGTAATCAGAGTATCATGTATACCTGGTGGTATAAACATAGTTTTTGTGATTAGTTGTAAATATTTCTACATATACCTGCGTGAAAAAGGGAGTTCGATAGGAAATTCCTCTAGGCGATTCATTGTCTGAAGAATCAGAACTGCTTCCTTCGTCATCAGAACTAGCAGCAATCTTCTTCTTCAATGTTTCTCCTTTTGGATACTTGTCCTGAAGGAAGCATTAGTAACATATTATCAGCAAACTTCGTGATGGTAGCTTGCTTTGCCCCCTTGTGGGGTAGGAATCTGGCCTTAAAGCAAAATGCAAAATTGCAAAGAAATCATATATGAAGACACTGTTATAGAAGGAAACATAATTGTCTTTAATTTTCTTTTTTGTATATCTAAACATTTTGAAGTTTACCTTGTGTCAGAGACAGATAGATATCATGCTTAGACAGTGGGAAAAGGGTAGCATGGGACAGAGAATCGTGCAGATAACAAAATTAGACTGAAACAATTTTAATTTTTTAGTGCTGTAGTATGATATATTTTTCATTGATCTACTTTAAAAAATCGTAGAAATATAAAACTATTCAGAAAACATTGGAATAGTTTTATATTTCTACGGGTCACGTCATCGTTAACATGATATTAGATAATAAAATTAAAAAGATATTTAATAGGAATTAACACAGAGCAATAATTTTAAAAGTATAAAACGAAATCAGTCATATTATAGGAATAAAATGTGATTTAACCCAAAAATTATTACAAAGAACAATTCACAGCCTATATTCCAAGAAAGCTGAAAGCTAGTTGCTAAAGTAACTGAATTTGAACCTGAAATATCTTCCCAAGAATTTTAAGAGCCGTAGCCCGAACTTTAAGTTCTTCTTTCTTAACGTTATTTTCCCTTAGTACCTGCAAGCAACGATAAATATATGAATAAGAAGAATGTGCTAGTTAGCCATTTCACTTCCTTTGTTCTGGTCGCAGGCGATAAAAAACCCAGATCTTAAAAAAGAAGTTATATCTAGAATTCATTATAACTCGTGTCAGATTATGTTAGGCTTTACTATCTCAGGCTTTCTAGCTGACAAACTATTCCTCATTTCAAAGTGTGGAAATAGTGGAAATAGTAGTTACTTTTTCGTGCCAAGAGCTTCATGGTATCTGGATAAACAACAATTAATACAATAACCTGTTTCCTGATCAACTATGAAGCTACTAAAGAGCATCCCTTTTTTGTTAAATAATTAAAATGAGTTAAGAACTCACCATTTGACACACGTGTACAAGGGTTACTTCAATGTCCACTACATTTAACTTCCACAAGGAACTGATCAATGTGTCCTTATTGAGGCGAATATGAGAGTCAACATCATTTTCAGGGACACTACTACCATCCATTTTAAATTGCTTCCGGATGTCTTCTTGAAGCTGAATTAACTGATAAGCACCTAAATTGCATGAGCTCGATAAAATTAAAACATCATTTGAAATAACTAACCTCCTAAGAAATGCAACAGACTGTTAAGTGAGTGTTTGGTAATGTAATTGCCAGTCATTTTACCTTTAGCAGCTGTGAATTGTGATTTCCAGAAATGTCCTTTATTGCGTACCCATTCAGCCAAAAATGGCACTCCAAGATAAATGGCCTTTTTCCCTAGTTCTTGTGCAGCCTGTCTTGAATATATGTAGCCGATGGTATGTAACATGTCTACTCCAAATGCTGCATTCAGAGACAGCGGAGACTAATCTAATTGATTATATCATTGATAAATAACATGCAACAAACAATTCTGCATAATGTCAGTCTTTACTATGAGATTATGTATATCATTGATAAATAACATGCTACAAACAATTCTGCACAATGACAGTCTTTACTATGAGATTCTGTACCATTTATCATGAGGAAAAGCATTCGAGTTTTTTTATGGCAAAATGTTTGGCTTAAGTCGTTTAAAATTTCAATCAGAGAAATGTTAGGAGTTCCATGGAGCATTTACAGCATTGAATGATAAGCAATGGCATCATGTGGTTGGTCCCTAGGAGTGTATTACACATAAAGGCAGTTCAAAGTTCACTAACCAGCACGAGAAAGCCTTCTTGCTTCAGATTCTGCTCGTAGGAAGAATCCCTTTTTGTCACCACGGACATATTGGGCAAGATAATCTTTTAAAATTCTCACTAGCTTTTCTTCCCTTTCTCTTTGGACAGCCTATATGAAACATAGAAAACGAAGGTAAAATTAAAAGAAAAATATAATATCTCGCCTCTTTCCTCTCAAATCGACTATATAAAGCATAGCTAAATGTCAATGTCGTCGTCATCTTATCATCAGCTGATGCAACAGGTTAAATGAGTCCAAGAACTTAAAGAAGTGGAATGGTTATAAAAGCTTGTATATACACAAGGTCAAGGAAAATATTGAACAAAAGAGGCGGAAGCAATGTATGTGAATAGGGATTGTGCACATATTTCAGTTTCCTAGACACAGAATAATCAGAGTCATAGAGTTGAAATGATTTTGTACAACAAAGAGAACACTGGCTATAGAATATTTAGCACAACTAAATAATATAATATCAAACTACAAAAAGAAAAATAAATTATTCTTCAGAACAGATCAAATTAATCTTCACTACTTCAGCATTCTAGTTCTAAGTTAATAAAATTCACATTTCCATTTTTGTTGATCAATGAATCAAAACGTCTCACTATAATGATGAATTGCGATTTTCAAAAAGAAACAAAATTGCCCGAATTGAAAGGAGAAGGCAGTGCGTGGTCCGAAATTTGTGTTAGTATCACAGTAAACCTAAATTATGAGCTTCTACATATTCTTCAAGAGATATTCGACAAGAGTGGTGATATTTTTACGCCAATAAAAAAACACCCATTTTACAATTCAAAATAATAATATTAATATTGTTCTTTCTCATGATGAGAAAAACTGAGGAATTTAAGTGTGTTCCGGAAAATTAACATTGAAAACGATTATAACGTCCTAAAGACCCAATAACAATAGTTTTTTTCTCTTACGAAAATTACATAAACACAGTCAAAGTAATAATGAAAAGTGAATGTAAAACTTTCTTGCCTTTAACTTCTCATTCAGTTTATCAGGATCCTCAGTTTCATCAGCTAGCTCAGAAGAAGCCATTGATGCCACAGCTAGATGCCCTATGTAGTCCTCAAATAATTCACTTCCAAAGAGCAGGGCGAAGACAGCCATGGGGTCAAGCATAGTTTCCCTGTCAAGGAATCCATTCATTAATCTATTAAAAGAAAAACATCTTCAGGCAAGACCACGATTAAGGACACCTTTACTTTTAAAGTGACATTTGATCCTAAAATCCAATTTAAACCACCTAAACCCTGAGCCACTAGACCAATTCTTGTGGATAATTTAGGAAGCTTTTCAACTTGTCATCTTGAGTTATTCTTAACTTTATCTGAATTATAATTTACGAAGCTGATTAAAGTAAGTTTACTAAATTACGGTTCTTCTACAATTAAAGCTTTTATTAAATAAATCCTTAATTAAATTATGAATACTAATGCACCCTTAAGACCATAAAACGGGGCGTATACTGATCCTCTTTTGATTATTATTTATTCGACCATAGCCTTCTTTTCTTTCTCTTTATGACACTTGAGGAATTTGCACTTTCTTAACCCAGATTGTACTCTGATTCAAGTCAAAGTAAGATGGGGCTCAGATGTCTATTCACAAATCACAATGACTATTATGTGCCAAAGGCTTTCGATAAAAGTAACATTACCATTGAACGCTAATCAGGCCTAGTATTTCTTTCTTTCTTTTAATCAGACTCATCACAATAATTAAAGCTAGTCAAGTCAGATTGTTAGTAAATACAGTGAAGTTCCACATCGAGCGGTATTTAAGCTGAAAATCATCATCGCATAAGTACCTCGATACAGAATGTTTCCCATTTTGATTGTACGCAATCCTCTGAACCGGATCACTCAGAACTTGGTACGCTTCACCCAATATCTGCTAACACAAAAATTAAACATATAAATACATGAAAACATTCCACAGTACTTCTTCACAAGTCCTTCTAATATAGAAAAAAAAATAGTTTCTCCATAAATTAATTTATAAAATTATTTTCATATAATTTATTTAAATTATTATTTTAAAATTACATATAAACTAATTTGAACTTATAAAAAAAACAACTTTTTATCTTTTCCAAAAAAACATGTATAAAAAAACTTCTCCGCGCTAATATTATTATTTTTTTCTAACCAATATAGATGATATATCGTGGAAAAGCAATATAACAGTACTTAAGAAATTTGAATCATCGTCATCACCATAATTATTATTATCATAATTATTATTATTATTAATCTCAATTGAAAAATTGCTTTTGATGCTGCTATTTACGAAGTTTAAAGTAATTATTACGGCAATATATGATTAGATGCGTGCATCAGGATTAAACTATAGCTAAGCGTGAGAGATTGCAGTGGAGTAGAGGTACCTGGAAGTTCTCGGCAGCGCGAGGATCGTTGGGGTTTTTATCGGGATGAACTCGCATTGCCTGTAGCAGTAACCAAGCAATTAAAACAGTCGGAAAAAAAGAAGTTAAATGAAAGGAAGAAGGAATAGTTAATTGAAGTTGATTGAATAACCTTATGGTAATAGGCCTTGCGAATTTGGTCTTCGGAGGCAGAGGGAGTGATCCCGAGGATATCGTAGTACTCCGTTTCCTTCACCATTGGCAATGCCGAGAGCTGAGAAGAGAAGGGAAGAGGAGAAAGAAAGAGAGAAGGGAAGGGAAAACGAATGGAAGAGAAGGGGTCACGAGGAAGTGTAGGCTTTACAGTTCTGAAAGGCAATATTGTAATTCACGGGAAGTGCTTTTTCGCGGGAGAAAACAGTTTTTTAAGCGCATTGTGTCCCAGTGACAGTGCCTATCTCATCATCATCATTTTGGTTTCGGAATACAATGAATAGGGGGAGATCGGCTTTTGGAGCTGTCTGTGGGCCTTTTCTTTTGGACTTCTGGATACTGCTTTTTCTCTGTTCCACCTTTGTTGGGCTTTCAGGATTTCGGAAATACTTTATATCAAAATACAAAATAGAAAATAAAACTCTTTTGCTTTTGTTTCCAGCTGAAAGTTGCGTCATCATTTATGGGTATTGGTGTCAGCGACACCTTTTTTTGTTATTATCTGGACCTGAAGGCTGTTTTGATATAAAGTATTTTGACAAAAAAAAGAAAGAAAGACAAAAAAGGTCCTACCGGGAGTCGAACCCAGGTCGCTGGATTCAAAGTCCAGAGTGCTAACCACTACACCATAGAACCACTTCATGACATTTCTTAAACTAACTAATATTTATACTTTTAGATTCACTATATGACAGTTCTTATACTAAATCCTATTTATAAGTTTAACCTCTACCAGCTATAATACTTTTTCAATCGATGGCAAGTTGAACAATGAATTTCAGTAGCAAAGCCACAAACTCTCTTCCGTTCATCATAGTTACCAAATATTATTACCAAAATAGAAGAAAAACATGCTACATGCTCAATCCTAACATGACATCTTAAAAAATCTTTCATATTTTATTAAAATTTGGAAACTCGCTAACTTATAATGTTTTAAAATGATTTCTATTTTAAATCCATTATAAACCGCTAAGTATTTGGATGAAAAAATGCAGAAGGAATTAAATAGAGAATCAATTTTCTTAGTTTTTCTATCTTGTAATTTTGTTGGACTATCATGTCACTAGTTATATAGAATCACATTTTTCCAAGAAAAACTTTACGTATTCTAACAATTTAACAATACAATAATGCACTTTATAGAATTTAAGATTAGTGTAAAATATTTTTAATTTGTTTTAAATTAAATGTCAACCGTCGAGAGGTGACATAACAGATAAATAAATTTTTATCAGCATCATATATACACGTTCAAAGCATGATGCAACGTTTTTTTTTTCCTGTCCTCAATCCACGGAGTCAAATAATGTTCCAATTGTTGTTCTCTTCTGATTTCAGCGTAAAGCAAATGACCATTTAGTTGTTAATTTAATAACCAAATACATTGGATCATTGCTATGAATTTTCTGCTTTGCGATATCTGCAAACTGGGTTACAGATTAAACAAATATATGATGTTCCATACTACTTTTTATGTTGTGCCAGTCCTCGAAACACTGGTAGCTTAATAACTGTTACGCGTTTGCCGACCAAAAATTTCCTCTACTCTGTTAAGCACACCGTTGATCATGTTAAAACATCAACAACATATATAAACAAACGCTTTTCATATGCTCGGGCACTATGAATCCCCAAATGATTGCTCAAACCAGATAAAATGGAGATCTTTATAAGTAAGGTAAATTCTTGAGAAGAAAAATAATTTAATCTTGATGTACACGCTATAATAAAATTATTTTGGTACACGTAATGAATTTAATTGCACTTGAAATCCATATCATACCAAGAAGTGGCAGGTGAAAGGCTCTACATGTAAATCATGAGCAGCAGCCACCACTTGATGCATCAGACTGTTGTGCTTTCTGCTTGAAGATGTTCTTTTTCACTCCAGATGAGCCCTCAGCCAAGAGACTTGGTGTTTCCAGAATCTGCAGATAAACAGGAAAACCGAAATTTGAAACATTTCTTTGAGGTTGTTGAATTGTAATTGATGCAAATAAATAGAAATAAATCTTGCAATTTATGTCAATAAGAAATAGTATTTGTGCACAAAAATGGATGGGATACAACAGTACAGTTTGGGTATTTGAGAAGCCTGCACCAAATTTAACAAGAGGCTAATTAACCATTTGAAGCTTATATCCCATATGATAGGCTTTATGGCTGCAGCATATGGGTAATTTTTGTTTGTATTCATAAACGTAGGAATCTTTCTATTGTGATAAGAAAATCTTTTCAACCATTCCCACAGCTTGTATGCTAATAACAAGAGGCTAATTCTGTTCATTTCATTGCTTAAAGTTAAGCTTTTCCAAAAAGTTTTTGATAAAAAGAAATTACCAAAGAACACAAACATAGCAATAATAATCATTTCAATTATTTCAGTGTCTCCCAGCTTGATGTTTCCTTCTTTTGATGAGTTAAACAGAGTTGCATTATGTGTACCTTCATTACAAGCTCATCAAAACACTGTGCAACATTGACTCTGGTTTTTGCACTGCACTCAGTAAACAGACATCCATATTCCCTTGCAAAGTTTATCCCTTCAGTTTTGCTGACAACCCTTTCACTTTCCTGAAATAACAGAGCCGATTAGGACGAGGATTACTTTTTTTCATGCCTACTTTGAATATGACAGCTCATAAGAGCAGCATTTGCAAGTTACAGCATTAATGAATCAAGACTGACCCTCACAATTTCTTAGAACCAAGTGTAACACAAAAGTTACAACACACCTTATCAACCTTGTTTCCTACAAGCATCTTGATGCAATCTTGATTGGTTGAGTAAAGGTCAATTTCCTTAGCCCATATATCAGATAGATTTGTAAAAGTTTCCCGCCTTGTAACATCATATACTGTATATAAACAACCAAGATTTATTGAATAGATTTATAATATAAAATTGCTGAAGAATGTGATTCTATGCGTAAACAATTTAAACAATCACATCATATTTGGAAGTAAGACACGTCCAACACCTATAAATAATCTAAGTAATATGTCCAACATTCTCATTGCAGTTCTATTTGATTCACGATATTTTCAATTTGATGCAAATTTCCTGCAAGTCAAGGTCATATCGCCAACAGAAAGGACATCTTAACGTACCAGGTGTTGGAAGGCTACTCACTAAGTGAGCATACCAAGGTGCAACTTTACCACTGGACAGTTCTTCATAAATAGTAATCTTGCAAAATTATTTGACAAAATGTGCTTTATACACAAGAATAAATTTAACATTTAATGACACATACACATGCAAGGTCATCAAAGGAAAACATGGTAACATACATGTCATCATTGAACTCCATTGTAATCACCAGTTTGTTAGATTTATACAATATAGATTCATAATTGATAAAATTGAAATATGTACGCTATACAGGTCCATGTTGTAAGATTTATTGCTCAACATGATACCAAAATTTAAAGAAATAATAAATGAAGTGTACAACATATGCATTGGATAGAAAACAAAAATGTAGCCAAGTAACAGAGAAAATCATGGAACATACCCATAATTATTCCTTGAGCTCCTCTATAATATGAACTAGTAAGTGTTCTAAACCTTTCCTGTCCCGCTGCACAAAGAAAATACAAAGTATTGCAATTAATTTATTCCAATAAAGCTTGATCTGACTTCTTTAACTCATAAGTTAAACAAATTTGCAACAAAGTGCAGAATTCAGTATAATAACCAGAGCATTACATGTTATCTCAAATATACATTGAACATATGCTGCAAGATCAAAAAAATATATTTGAAATATAATTCTATAATATACTATACTAATCAATTAGCAACACAATATCATTGATAAGATGCATTCCCGTATGCTGACTTTAAACAATGTTACAGAACTTTCCTAATTCTGTTTAAAGCTGAGAACTAAGATTTTTAATCTTGATCTCCAGATCTATGTGGCATCCTAATATATGTTAATGAGCCAACAGTGAAATATTCAACAATAAATTTCAAAGATTTCATTTCAATTGCCATGGAAAACGTTGCAATTAAAGCTCAAAAAACGAGAGCTCCATAGCTTCACACTCACTCAGCAGCAGTATGATTTCATAGCAATGGTAAAAGTTATTTGCCTTAAGCCCTAAATAATATAGAATTTTGAAAGTATACAACAGAAGCAAACAACACAGAACAAAAGGGATTTGACCTCTCAAGAAATTATAATTGAAAATTGAAAATTACCTGTGTCCCAAATAGCAAGTTTTAACTTTTTTCCTCCAATTGTAACATATTTAACTTTGAAATCTACACCTGCAACACGATTATAAGAATCAATGGATATGACTGAGTAAAAAATATAACTTTCTTACAAATAATTGCATGAGTGTCTCCATAATTATGTAACGAACCAGATGGACATCAACTTTCCTAATGGGGTTATCATGACTGAAGCAGACAAATGCTAGATATTTCTTTTAACCAAAATAAAATATCAGAAACATTAGAATGTTACTTAACATTCAAGCCAGTATTCTCCAATCCTGATTTAGATTTGATTCTGTACAACAGATACTACTAAATCCAGTAAACAGTCAAGTATATGAAGCCTGATCTGACTGGCCATAACCTGTCAATCAAGTACACTAGGTACTGGTTTGCGTATTGTGAGTCAAAATATGTACAAGTTGGGGTTGTAAATGAGCTAACCTAGTAATAAATTATTTGAGCAAATTTCATTAATTGCTCAATCAAGCTTGTTTGTTTTACCAACCAAATAATCTTTAAGCATATGGCTTAGATTTAGGCTTACTTATACAAATGGCTCATGCTCAGGCATCATAGGTTTGATATTAAAAGCTCGTGTGAGGGAAAGTGTGTGTATACATGTTAATCTCAAATAAGCAGCGAGATATATTTAGAAAATTGTAATTCTACTAAAAGAAAAAACTTCATTACCTGTCTGCACATTCTCTTTTATTCTTACATCTCTACTTATTTTTACTTCATCTTCTAACAAAAAATACATATCAAACACTAAATTTTCATTAATCCAATTAGAAATGAACAAGCTAAAAGTTGCTTATTTCTAAACAAGTCGCTACCAAGCTAAACTTTGACTCATTTAAACAAATGAGTCAGTTAGTCAGAGTCATACATTTTTGCAAGGCATACTTGGACTTTGAGTTGACTCATTTACACCTTAATATTGAGAGCGCTAACTTCGACCATGTCCAGTAACTCGGACTACAATGCCAATAAACCATACAATTAAGTTCACAAGAACACATGACTAACAAAAATTATGAGTACCAAGATCTCAATGAGCTCTTCAAAGATGAGACGTTAACAAAACAAGAGCAACGCCCTATATATAAGTCTAGATGAATTAGAAAGGCATCACCAACCAACCAACCAACTACATCCCATTCCATTGATAATTATTTTACCACAACACTTAAAAGAAGAAAAATGCTAGCAACACTCTTTCGGGTGGACTTGATCACAAATCATACAATTTTGAGTCACACTTCAAATAAGGATATAAATAAGAAGTGAGACACATCAAAATTTATAATATCAAGAGTGTTAGGTTGTATTGTAGGTTTGTAACATTACTATCACAAATTCACTAGATAACTAACGCTTCAAACCTTCAGCTACAATTTTTACCCCTTATAATTTCTTGCAACACCGATCATCAGAGAGAACCTCTTGAACTAAATTTTACAAAACAGATAACAAAAGCAGGGTAGGAGAATATATATATATAAAATGTTACTAACCGATGGTGGGAGAAAGATCCTCGAAAGTGTCGGAGGTAAAGCTCAAAAGCAGGGTGCTTTTGCCAACGCCAGAATCCCCAATCATGAGAAGCTTGAACAAGTAATCGAATTCGGGTTGACTCAACGAGGACGAAGCATCCATTGAGAATCCCAGATGAGAAGTTCAATCGACAATACTTGGACTTGGGTCTTAATTTTGATGGAAAGGTTTTAATTTTAGATTGGATCTAAGAAGGGGTTTTGTTTCGTTTCCTTGTCTTTTTTTATTCGGTTTCTTGGGATGGAAAGTGGAAGGAAGCAGAAGGAAAAGGAAAAGGATTGAAGTGAATGAGTGTTTAGAAGGTTGCAGAGAGTTAAGGAAAGCCCGTTTAAAGTTTGTTGCGTGCTTTTTGCGGTGATGTTTCGGTTGTCGGTGTTTTCGCACCCACGCTTAGTGGTTCCTTGATTAATGGGAGAAAAATATATTATAAGTATTTTATAATAAAATTAAGAAAAATAATACTAACCAAATCACATCCCACGTATTACCAAAATAATTTTAAAATAAAATAATGTGTTATTTAATAAATTTTTAAAATAATTTATTTTTTTTAATAAAAAGGCTAACTTTTAATTATTATTCATAACAAAAAAAATGAGATAAAAGAAACAAACCAATAATAAAATAAAATGCATATAATGATTAAATTTTACGTTTCTTCATCATAATAATATCATAATAATAAGAATTGTTCATGTCAAGAAACGTATTAATATTGTTTAGTATGGCATTGCATAAACTATTAACATGAAAAAAAAATATTTTATTTTATTATTTGTACGGAATAAGACTTCTTGAAAGTCATGTTCCTTGACCCAAGATTAAATATGGATATATCTGAATTGAAAAAATTTGAATCTATCATAACATGCTCAATGTGTTGTTATAAGAGAAATACAAAAAATACAATATTATTAAGTTCTATTAATATTGTGCGTCATACAAATTGTTTATTTACAAATCTATCCAAGTATCACTGAGAAAATGCATTTCTTTCTCAAGTTTAATAAACAATACACTTGCATGCTAGTCTTGATGTACAAAGGAAAAGAGATGGTTAAAGATGATGAAGTCTCTTGATGACTTGCACAAGACCCCTCAATCAAACCAACACGCATGGAAATGCAAATCATGTTGGAGATACAAATCATGTTGGAGAAGAATCTAGAATCTTGGTCTGCTTGTAATATTAGGCGCATGTAATGATTCTATACATCGTCTACACATATATTAGGATTTTCTTCAGAAGAGAAGTCTCATGCTCACCCCTATGCATTACCAAGAACTCCCTTTAGATTTGTTGTACCTTCCATCTTAAGATCAATCAAGCATTATGTAGAAGTTATACTTCTATGTCTCCTAGACTCTGTTAGAATATATGGTTTTAAACTAGAGGGGGGTGAATTGTTTAAAGAGGGTTTTCGCAAATTTTTCAAACAAGAATGAAATTATCTCAAGAAACAATTGATTCAGAAATTCAGTTTGCCAAAACAGCAAGCAAAAGCTACAGTACCAGAAAAACAATCGGTTGTTTCGCAGAAACAATCGGTTGTTTATACCAGCAAACAACAAAATAAAACTGAATTTAAAAAGTTAGAGATAGAGAGATTGTACACAGTTGTTTATACTAGTTCACTCCAAACCCAGAGCTACATCCAGTCTTCTCAGAACCTTGAGGAAATCCACTAAGCAATCACACATTGATCACTTACACAACAACCAAGAGAATGACCTAGAACACCTCAAGACACACACTCTTCTTGGCCAACACACCAACACTAAGATTGCTGATCTTGATCCCCTCAAGAACACACATCCAATCTCAGCAAACACAAAAACGAAACTTGTTTAACAGAGTACAAGGATTACACTTGTTACAGAAGATAATCTAAAATCAATACAAGTAGAATCCTATTCCATACACTTTGATCAATCACAAACTCTTAGCAATCTCAGCTCTTTGAAAAACTCAAAAACTCTTAGCAAAAACTTGTCAAAGATTTATTGTCAAAAACTATTTTTCTGAATATATTCAAAGATGTAGTTTGTTATCAAATCTTAACAAACTCTTAAATTGCATTTAAAGATTGGTCAAAGCATTTAATGACTGGAGCGTAAGCAATTAAATCATTTAAAGCTCAGTCAAAGATAAAACAATTTTTCTGTTATGGTCCCAAAACAAACAATCGGTTGTTTCCTCGAATCAATTGGTTGTTTTGGTTTTTAACAGTTCAACCATTTTAAAAACAGTTTTCAATCTTTTTCTCAAAACACCTAAGTATAAACAATCGGTTGTTTCGATAAAACAATCGGTTGTTTTAACTTAGTTTGAAAACATTTTACTTT
>Ga0123342_1006491_pt1 | contig 16179 bp, 8 predicted proteins | sample Turbeawhitnodule_FD_89960 | JGI IMG/M metagenome (GOLD analysis project Ga0123342, IMG submission 89960) | Root nodule microbial communities of legume samples collected from Mexico - Turtle bean Mexico white nodule | ecosystem: Host-associated > Plants > Roots > Nodule | place: Mexico: Nepantla... | reverse complement strand
CATACTCCACAAAAATGGGTCCCGATTTTTGGACAACTCTAAATGAGTTGCTCCACCAATCCCTTTTCTTTGTGTATCCTAACATGCTACTATGAAATCAAATACTACAATAATAGTGAAATACAAACCCACAAAGTAAACCCAACATCAAATACAAATATACATTTATCTTAACAATCTGTGCGAAAAATCAGCTTTGGCTCATACAAGCGTCACCACAGGACAAATAACAGGAATGACCCAACAACAAAAATCACACAACATCAAGGTTTCACTTTGAAAACAGGATGTCCAAGAGGAGAACGCCACCCAACCACCGTGAAAACAGGATGTCCAAGACGACATCGCCACCCAACCACCGTCAAAGGAGGATGTCGAAGACGACACCACCGCCAAACCACTCTGAAAATAGATGCACCTACGACGACCACGAACGTCGTTGCACATAAAGGTTGCGGAGAACTTCGAACAAATACCTTGCAGAGAAGACGATGTTGGTGGAGAAGACGATGTGCTGGAGAAGACAAAGTAGTGGAGAAGAGGAGTTCGTGGAGAAGAAACCTAAATTCAACCCCTTTCTAAAAACCTAATTTCACATTCTACTGCACCTAAACACTCAATTCCAGATTGTGCCTAAACCCCACAATCCAAATAAAATAATATTTTCTTGTGCCACGTTGGCAGTTGTATGGTGAAACAACAAATTTAGGGTTGTCCAAAAATCGGGACCCATATTTTATTTATTATTATTATTTTTTAAATAATATTTTATTGGATTATAATATATTTCACAATCCATATTTTCTATACAACCACATTACAACTTTCAATACTATTATTTTAATATTTTTCGTATCTATATATATTTATATTTATATCTAAACAATCCAATCCAATACAATAACTCATAACTCATAACTCAGGTTTTCAAAACATCATTTCCCTATTTTATTATTAAAATAGTTTTTGAAAACGGTAGATTTCTTTGAAAGAGTGGGTTGTATATTTACTGTTCTGTTTTTTTTTTATCTTTAAAGAACTTTCCTTTGACTCGATAAACATAAAAGCAAGCCAAAACTAAAAAAAAAATAAAAAAATTGTTCCTTTAATTTTAATTTTGTATTAAGTTAGTTAAACTCCGTTTAAATTACAGCATTGCTTGCTGAAGGATATTGCAGTTTGATAATGTTTTGCTAAAAGAGAAACGGGTGAAAACCCCAATTACATGGAAACATACGAATAGCAAAAATACAATTGCCATTACTTCTGTTAGAATTAGAATAAAATTGAATCAGAAATGCTATTTTTTTTTTCTTTTTGTTTTTTGATACATCACAATGAATTCCAATCAATCAGTAGGATCTTATGAATCCCAATGAATTTCTTACAGGTAACTATCAGAAAGAAGAGGGGGCTGTAGGATCTTATATTGTGTAAAGTGAAATACTTAGGTGTCATCATCAACCTAAATGGAGATCTGTATTTGAATTTGAAGGCTCCAGAAAACAAAAGGTTAGGGAAGGAACCAAGTTAGGTGCAGCAACATAAGTATCCTGGCGTGGCATAGTAATAATTAGCCAAATGTCATGGGGTTTCTATTATGTCATTTTCACAGAACTTCCATGATCCATCGTCTTGCCTCTTCATAGCATACTTCACCTTGTAAGAGCTGCAATCAATCAATGGAAAAAAAAAATATGTTAATAAACATAATATTAGGAAAATAAATATCAGAAACAGATAGCCAGCGACTTGACTAGTATCCAGTTGGGCATTCAAGTTCATCTTACAGATAATAATTAGGGTTCTTTTGCCGAGAACTGTCAATGAGTTCAGCTGCTTCCTCTAAGAGAGCTTCTATTTCTGCCATGTCAGCTCCATTTCCATCTGATAGAATGTCAGCTCGAATGATGGATAACTTGAGCAAAAGAAATCTCCAGTAACAAGATCTTTCTTTTGCAGCATTGGCCAGACCTTTCCACTGTCAAAGATAACAACACCAATTAATTATTTTCTTGAGTTACATGACTTTGTATTATTTATAACTCCATTCTATTATTATATTCGCAAACTAACAAATACATGTCACTTGTCAAAAGCAATCAAGAAAATATATGGGTGGGGCTTGATGATTTTACAGTGAAATAGTTCAATGAGTGGCGAGATGAATTATTGAACAATACCAAGTTGAAATGGCACTTGGCCACATAAAAGAGAAGGTTAAAGCCACAGCTTGCGCTCACCTGAGCAAGCATAGATTCGTCAAGAACTTTAGCTAGGCAATTAACTTCATGGCTAGGTCCCAAAGCTTCAGCTTTGATTGTTTGCCATTGCCTAACAATGGTTTCTGCTTCTTCCACAGGCATTGGCCTTCTGGAAATATTAATAGGGGAAGAGGAGGTAAAAGTAGTGCGTAAATCACAATCTCTAGCACCTGACTGGTGCAACAACTGTATCTTAAACATTGAAAGGATCCTCTTCAGTTTGTTGGGCACAGTACTTTGCCTAATATAAGCTGGGCCTACAGGATAGTCGGCTGAATCTGCAGTCCAATTAATGTTATCATTGGCTTTGGTAAAAGCCCAATGAGAACCAGCAAGAGTCTTGCTTAGGCCAATTCCTGACAACTTAATGGAAGCAAATGCAATACAACCCAGTACAGTAAAGTATGTTACTCTTCCAAATATGTGTCCTTGAGGGAAGTAACCATGCCAAATTCCTGAACTGCGATGACTACCAAGGTTCCTTTTCACTTGAACTGGAGATTCAATAGGATTGCTTACATTTTCATTTCTCCCAGATAGCAACGAACTCCGCAAATCAGTAGGAGTGAGCTGCTTGACAGCAAACCCTAGACTAGGAGAAGAGCTCATGTATGAGCGAGCTTCCTCAACATCTCTTCGTTCCAAGGAACCAGATGAAGATAGAGGTCTATGACATATATTGGGCAACATTTGTTGAGCTCCTCCTTTAGAATTCTTACTTCCAGAATATTTATGCTGCGCATTAAAGAAATGGCCCTACAGAAATGGTCATCAATAAACATTAATTTTCAAAATCAAAGTGACAAACTAGTTGTTGTCTACTATAACTGATCCCACCAGAGCTGGAGAACAATCCTTAGTATCCGGATATAATGCAAGCACCGAATCCTTCAACCAAGTTTCCTGCACAAGTTCAGCAAATGGTCTGATATAAGAAATAAAAAAAACCTGAGATTTTATCACAGCCTCAAGATGAAAGATATAACGCAAGACTTGAAACATTGAAGATAAGATGCTATATCACGTAAAAACATAAATTCTAGAAAGGTTTTTCTATAGCCAAAAACACAAGTATTTTCTGTCAAAAGGAATTTCTTCAATGAAAAAAAATAAATAAATGAATATATCAGTACGCCATTTGAATTCTGGGCTAAACATTATATAAGCATAAATTCTTCCAAAAAACACTACTTTTTGAAATCCAGGTCATAGTTAACATGTCCCAACAGCAACAAAAACAATAATAAACAAAGTAACAAGACAAATACCAATGATGGGTTTACAGCAGAAGCATCCATTATTGCCTTCCCCAAGACTGAATTATTTTTGGGATTTGAGTTTAACTCAAGTTGTTTAAGCTTTTCAACCACCTCAGCCTCCGTGCACTAGAATTTAAGAATTTAAGACAAAAGTAGTGACAAATTATGCTGCAGATATTCCAAGGACAATTGGAAAGAGAGGAAAAGATTATTGCTGCTGGAACCCAAGATTAAAAATGTACCTGACCAAGTAGGAATAAGCAAAACGATTCCTCAAATTTCAAATCAATACCCTCTGAAACTATCAAACATTCGCATAATCCTTTTGCTTTGTTAATCTGCACAAAATTAACAGTTTAATATAAACAATTAGTATCAAGATAAAATTCAGAAAGACGCTCTTTGAAAATGAATGCCATGAAAACAGTACTTAAAAAATATAGAGTATAACAGGAGTGTTATAATATGCCTACAAGATTCAGAGAGGGTATTACCAACTCCTTTTGCTTGCTGGAAAACCCAATCGCTATATGAGCTTTAAAAACTCTGTAGAAACAATTAGAATCTATTACTGCCTTTAGATTCTGTGATTCAATAGTCTTCCTGTTCTTTCGCATCACGGCTAGGTTATCCCAAGGAAGAAGATCAACAATCTCTTTAGCCAGCAAACTGTCAAATGCTTGGCTTAGAAAGGAAGGCCAGTCCTGTACTTGGCATGAAGCTTCAACATCAAGACCCTGCCTGAGCAATTCCCGCAGAGCCGAAATTGCACCTCGTCTTCTATCAACATTTTCAGGAGCATGTGGCATGCTCAGTAGTTCCAAGGTGCAAGCTGGCGCAAGCTCTTCAAGAGATTCTTCAATCTAGAAACCATGACAAGCATCCTCAGGATTGTGTTCCATGCCTAATATAGAGACATAATGTGATAATTCAAACAGAACAGAAGTTGATGTTTCAGGTGTGGTTTCGATTGTTTCAGAAAAGAAAATCCTTTTTTTTCAAAATATCTCAGGAAACAGCCAAAATGTGATTTTTCTTCCAAAATAAGTTGAACCACCACTGCTACGGAACAGTAAATGGGCCAGTAAAAGGAGTATGAAAGTGGTGACACAAATGAGGAAGAACGAAATTAAAATAGAATTGATAGAGTAATAAAGTTGCTAAAAACAAATAAGTATGCCGAGTTACTAAATATTTATATTACTGTAATGCCTGATTATGCCTAGGTTGGCTATTTACAAAGTTGACCGGAAGTCTCTATTTTTAAAGCTTCTTCAATTATAGTAAGCAATAACAACGTAAAGTTGAAATGCAAATAATCGTTTTTCACTAAATATGTGCACTGAATAATTCTCAGAAAACTCAAATACAGAAATAAAAATTAGGAGTGACATTTTTTTCGTTTGTTGACTTCAATAATCTTTATTCTTTTCTGTTGAATGAAGGGGTAGGCTTTATATCCAAATATTTCACTCATAAAATATTGACTTAAGAATATTTAGTGAATACATACTTTAAAAAAATACCTGATGTAGCAGTGTCATTTTTGAAAGAGATGGTTTACTTCTTAGAAGACACTGGGCACGAGCAAGAGCTTCGAAACCTTGAGATACTTTTTTCTTCTCAAAGCCGATCTTCGCAACTGCACACTTCAAGAAAGCACCAACAGTAAGGAAAGGGTAAATACTGCAACAAATTCAGGAAGTAATTATTCAACATATCTGTCCACATGTCTTACCTCAGCTAGCGCCATAGAAAGAATCAAGTCATCAGTATATGGCTTGGCATTTTGGTGCTGAAGACTTGTCTGTCCTATCTCCAGGACAAGCTTTGATTCTCCAACCTGAATAACAGGAATATAAAAGTAATGGTCATAAGCCGTGCAAGTGAACAATTAGAAGCAGAAAAAATCAAAAATGAACTATTCACATGCCAAGGGTACCTCTTGAAGAAGGCAAAGAGCACCTGGCAACCAAGACCATGGAATTCGAAGTGAGGATTTAGGGGGGATCTTTTCCCTCAGGTTACCAGCATATTCTGGCTCAAAAAGAAGCTTATCCCTAACATCCATCAGAAGATCCTACAAAGCAAAATTAGACAGGAGCAACAACCAACATTCGGTACAGTTAATTTATTGGCATGCATGTCAAAAGCCAAATTTGGCAAAACTTTACAATCAGCTAATCACAGAGCATAACTGGTACACACCTGACGAGCAGCAACAATATCAACTGTGTAACCTTCATCAATTTCTGCATTTTTCAAACCCAAAACTGCCTTAACTATTTCATCTTTCTCGGCCCGATTAGGAACACCAATGAGCTGCAAGATGACATAACTGGGTGGTCAATGGTGAAGTATAAATCTTAAGAAAAATGAAAACAAAATTGGACAGGATTTTGCTATAAAGATAACCAAATATTCATCACTCTAGTTGTAAGCCTGAAATTATAAAAAGTCATCCTAGCTGCTGAAAATTCCCAACCCCAACACCTTCATAAATGGAAAACAAAAATACAGTTATCCACCACTTCCAATGTACCATAATTGTACATAAGCAAGGCTCAGCATGCAAGTCTGATAGTAAGTGCGCTTGGATAACCACCAAAATTTATTATAGTCCCAAAAATCATATCCATAAATTGAAAAAATAGAGACAATTATTTGTTGCTTTGACTTTCATCGTGGAATCTAAATTCCCACTGCAATTCAGGCATCAAACCAATACTTGAATTAGTGCTTTACCGATCCTCATCCACCCCTGAGAACTTGAAGACATTTTCAGTTTCAGAGAACAATTTTATTCATAATTTTCATTTCAAAATGTCACGCTGCAGTTACTTTATTTAACGTTTTAAAATAATTGCATTAAAAAATTGCATTCTGTATCGTTGAACAGAACAAATATTATAAAAATAAACAACATTTTCTAAATTGAAACGCACAACAAGATTCTTCCTTAGCCTTACTTACCTATTTTCGTCAAGTAAAAATTAAACAGATTAAAAAAAAAACAAAAACAAAAACCCACACAAAACGACAAGCGCAGCGAGCCCTATCACCTGGTAGCACGAAACGGGAATTTCAACTCCAACGCTGGAATTCGTCTGCGCATTGTCGACAACGCGAGTATCAGCCGACTTCAACTTCCTCCTTTCGAGCACAACATCATTCTTCCCCGAACGCGACGAAACGCAAAACGACGCCGAATTCACTTCGCCGTGGGAGCCGGCGAGCGAAACCTTGTAGTCACAAAAACCGATGCGAGCAATGCCGCTGAGAGAGGGAGCGATCGCAGCCGCGTAAGTGAACGCCATGAGCTCACACTCATTCCCTGACCTAAAACCCTAAGCGGCGAAAAGCGCTTAAATCAGCTTCCTCGAAGCGCTTTTTCTTCGAATTGGAACTCAGAGAAACGCATTGCGCGAGTTGGAATCGGTGGTTAGGGGAATCGAATTGGTAGAGAAACAGAAAACGTGAGAACGAAGTGATCAGTGTGGAAAACGTTGTTGCAGGGAAAAAGAAAGGAGCGAAATGTAACAGAAAATTAAGAGCAAAAAAATGCAAATTATGAAAATTTTCAGGGAAATTATAACATTGAAAAATTAGAACATAAATGTGTTAAATGGAAATTTCTGGTATTTCTCAAATATATATCTATCACCGATTGAGCTATTTTTGGGGATTTAATTTAACCTAATGGTTCTTTCATGCGCTTTTAAACATAGATAAAACATAGATACTAATTATTAATTATATTTATGTATAAATAAATATGTTATAATCCATTAATTAATTATTCTTAGTTTAACGTTTATAAAGTATGCTTAGTTTTTTTTATTAGCAATGAAAAAATAGTTTAAGATATTAATGTTAACATTTATGTAGTTCTAATAGTTTTTCAATATATTTCATATAAAAACTTTTTTTTTATACAAATAAAAGTAATACTTAACAGTATTTTTTCCACTTACTTATTCTAGTTTTGATTAATTATATATTATACTAAATTATTTCATATTTACAACTTCTTCTATCATTTTCTAAATTGACTTATCTAGATTCATCAGCAGAGACGTGGATCTATGTATGTTCAACATGTTTTGAATAATAAGATAATATATATATATATATATATATATATATATATATATAATCTTAATCTTAGGATTTATTTGGACAATTTCTTTCATAAACATTGAAAGAGAAAAAAAAATTATAAGGTAAAATTAACTCATATAATTACTAATTACTAATTTAAGAAATTAAATAAAAAAAAATTATTTCATTTAAACTTTTATCATCTTATATTTTATTTATAAAAGTTTATATATATATAAGCGAGAAAGAATAAATTATCAGTTTAATCCTTAAGTATATGAGACATTGTTAATTTAAGTATAAAAGAACCGAAATATTTATTTATCCATGTTTAAGGTTTAAGTCAACTTTTTCGTTGTCCTAAATTTTTTATAATATTTGTGTCAGATATTGAAATTAGAATAAACATAATTATAAGTTAAAAATTATAATTTTTGTGTTATGATATTGAATGATGTCAATATTAATAATATTATAATTTAAATGATAAATATATTAAAAATTAAATTTTAATTATTTACCGTAAGGGAATAATTTAATAAAAATAGTAATTATCCACTTTATTTAATTACAGATATTGGTTTATTTAATTCGAAATATTAATTAGTCAATTAAAATTTTAAAAATATTCATATATTTAAGTTTATTTTATATATACATTAATTAGTGTGGATGATTAGTCAAAATCTAACATTTTAAGCCATTAGCATGTAACATAGCATTACTTATCACATATGCAAAATGAAAAAGAAAAAAAAAACTTATGAAGACTATTTTTTTTAATGTTTTTTATAAATATTTTAGTAACAATTGTTGTCTAATCTTTACACAATAATTATAATATAATTTGAATTTTAGTCACATCATTTGATTATTTAATTATGTTGTTAAATGTTTTTGTGAGTATTGTCACATTGGAGATTTTGTTATTGTGCCAAACAAAATTATTGCTAAAAGGTTATTTGTTTTTAAGTTATTATTATACAACTACACATTATCTGTTTATTTAGAGTGAAAGAAAATATTTTTTTTATTAGAAGTTATTTTTAATTTGTTTGAACATCAACTTTTGTCGACGATAATTTGTTTGTAATTTAAACTTTCTAATATTGTTTGTTGTATCATCACTACTACTTATATAGATTTTTATAATTGTTTTAATCTCTCTAAAATTAAATTAAAGTTCATATAGACAATATCATTATCCATAATTTTTATGGTAGAAATACATAGAACAATAACATAATATTTTATGTTATGTTCTAATATAAGGCAACATTGTTATTTTAATATTTTATATTGCATAGTGATTCTTCTCATACTTAAAATTCCAAAAAAGATATTTACATGAATTTTTATAAAAATAAAATAAAAGTAATAATAAAATTCACTTTTTGAGAAATTAAAATGAGTTTATTTATACTCGGTACATAAATTAATTTTATTTAATACGTGTGTTTTTTTTGTTTTTTTCTAAAAAAATCATTCCAACATATTGTAAATAAGAGATAAAGAAAAGTGAAAGCAGTGAACCTACTGAAAATGTGCAATTTCACATATGGGACCAAGATCTTTCCTTATACAATACCAATACTTGTTTCAAAGACATGGAACAAAATTCTCTAACAACAAAATAAAAAAGTTTTAATCCTTATAAGTGAAATCTATTTTTTGTCCTAAGTTTAAACTTTATATTTTATGAGTATTTGTTGTAAGAATACTATAATAATGGATTTTCAATGTGAATTAGAATGTTAAAATATTTCATGTTGATTCATCGTGGTGGATATTATAATATTATAATATATAAAATTCGTTTCTCACGTAAAAAAAAATTGACAAAGACTAATTTAATAATTTTCTTACGACAAGTATCTAGAAGGTTTAAAGTTTGGATTAGAGACGATAACTAATTTCACGTGAAAGTATAGAGACGAAAAATATATTTAACTCAATAAAAAATGAACCAACAATAACGGTTGATCAGACTTAAACTATGAACTAAAGCTTTTCAACCTCAAACTTTCCTTTCACTAGCTTGCAAATGACCTACATGTAATATTACATGTTGTAAATGGTTTATACAATGTTCAAATTAGCTTTCATATAACACAACAACCATGTAAACTCCAACCAATATAATTGGTTATGTCGTCACATAATCAATTATGACCTTTTTATTTTGTTGTTGTATGCTTTTTGTTTACATGGCAACAACACCATTTTGATAACTGCTTTATTTGCATTCAATTTTCAAACAAAACTAAGTTTCTCCTTAATGTGGTATGGGATTAACCTAGGTCAAATCCTAAAGAACATAAGTGCATTGAGTTTATTGGATGATTTCTTACTTAACAAATTAAGGATCCGAGAGGATGTACTCTGGATGATGAAATGTAAAAACTAAATTGAAATGGAAGACATAAAACATTAACTGAAATGTAAATTTTTGAAAATACATAATTATAACAAAACTAAACTTGGAATTTAAAGTGCAAAACTAAAATTGAAAACATAAAATGAATTATAAGAGCAGGACTTGAAAACAATAACCATAACTAAACAGTAAAAACTGAATTGAGAAAAACAATATAAGTAGAAATAACAGAAAAACCTACTTACTAAATTAGGAAAAAAGGAAACAAAAAATTGTAATTGAAAGTGCATTTGGAATTCAATTATTTGGTGCACATGAATTAGAACTATGATGCAACGTAAATAATTAAAAATCCAAGAACAAAACTGTAAAAATTGGAATTGGAAATTCTAAGGTAGTGAAAAGAGTAAAATGGAAAACTAACTCAAAAAGTAAAAAAAATACCCAATGCAAACCACATCTTTTACAATTTTGCACCCATATACTTTTCAATTTCTGGAAGAAAATCAACCTCATACAATAAAGAAGAATATGATCAATTTCGTTTCTACTTATCATAATTGGCTTTGCCAATCATATAATCGATTATGATCTTTCATTGTACCAATGTTTTGCTTCTTCGTTGACATGCATGCTTAAAGTTTTTTCAAAACAATAAAATTTTTCTCAATGCAAGCAAAAGTTGTTTCTCAACAAGCCATCACAAAAACACTAGCACTACCACCATTTTTCTTCACAAGAACACCACCACAGTGCCCTTCACACACCACCACCGTAAGGAAAAACGAAGAACAAATCCAACCACAACACCAACTCAAGCGAGAACAAAAAAGAAAACCATGAACCAAAGGTGGACCAAGGTCATATGCAGTAACACATTTTTAATGGAATGCTTGATAACCATTGTCAAACGATTCCTCCACAATATTCAAGAATCTCTATGCATGCATGGTTTGGGAATCTCTGTAACGTTTAGGGTTTAAGGTTTATGGTATATGGTATAATGAAAAAATAGAGTAATTTGATCTTCTCCATATGCGCTAGTTGTCTTTCTTCTTCTTTTTTTCACACCTTGCCTAAACACCGTGAACCTCCTTCTCCCGCCCTCGCTTCCTTTAGTAGATCAAAACAGGTGACACTCCCTCTTTTCCATCTCGACTACTTACCCAAATTCAAACACAACTTAATGTTTAACTCAAATTAAAAATTAATAGTATAATGAAAAGTCCAACTTAAGAGTGTGCAAACTAAAACATTGCATTAATTTTTACAATCATCCATAACATTTGGATGTCCAATTTTTTTTAAATACTCTTAAAATGAGAAAGAACAAAACTTAAAATTTAAGCTTGTTATACACAAAGTTTATTTTTGTAAAAAATAAAATACAATACTAATAATACATAAATATTAATAATCACATTTTATACATAAAAATAAAAAAAAATATTAAATTATTTTTTTATTATAATTACAAAAAAAATTATTAGTCTTAATAGTGCTTATAGTATATTCCTCTTTAAATTTTATTCATGTTTCTTAATTTATCAGTTTAGTAGTTAACTAAACACAATTACCAAAAGAAGATAAACAACTTTTTGACACTATTATTAACTAAAATAATTTATGTAATTATACATTAACATGCTAAAAAAAAACTAAACGTTACTATAATTATTTAACGAAAATAGATAATTTTTTATCATAACAAAATTGAAAATAGACGTTACATGAAAAACATGTTTCACAGAAGAAAGTTTAATTTTTGAAAAGAACAAAATATCTATTAAAGAAAACAAAATAAATGTAGGCAATTCCCCTGTTCCCGCGTGTAACAGAGCATAGGAGGTGCAGAGGCGGAAGAGAGCAGTGAAGAAGCAAACGAGCTTGACCCTTCAATGGCGCGGGGGAAGGCGAAGAAGAAGGAAGAAGAAGACACTGAAGTCACAAACCCAGAAGCGTTAGAGCGCAAGAGGCTCAAATCCTTGGCCATTTCCAACAACATTCTCTCGGAGACCCCTGCTAGCAGCTCCGTCCACCTCAACCCTTCCTCCGTCGTGGTCAAGCACCACGGAAAAGACATCATCAAGAAGTCGCAGAGGAAGAGCAGCAGGTACCTCTTCTCCTTCCCCGGGCTAATTGCGCCCCTTGCTGGTGGCAAGATCGGTGACCTTAAGGACTTGGGAACCAAAAACCCTGTTCTCTATCTTGATTTTCCCCAGGTGGGTTTTGATCTGGGTTTTGAATTTTGAATACAAGTTGGGATTTTGTGTGCTGGCTTGGAACTGGGTTGTGGAATCTGGAATTGTTTTTTTTTTAATGTAATTTGGGTCTCGTTTAGTTTAATAGCATGTGCTTTATTTTAGGAAACAATAAAATGTTTAAACAAGGATCATTTTTACTATTTGCTATATGAACATTTGAAAACAGAAATAAAGTGAAAGCTGAGTTGTATTTTTGTGATAAAAAGTGAAGCTAGAAAATAAACGAAGTGAACTTGTTCTCAAACTAAACATTATTGGAAGTGTCAATCTGTTTGTTTCACCTATTGCTTTGGTTTTTTATCTTGGTTTTGAATGGCTTCTTTGGAGAAATGTTAAGGAAGGGGATTTATCATGAGCCCGTGAACATCAAGCTTATATGCTAGAACTAGAATGACTGTTTCAGTTATGAATGGATTTGGTGTATGCTAATGACAGCTCATAAGCAGAAGTTAAGGACAACCTGTAAAGAAAACCTCAGTAAAGTTTGAAGGGCTCTTCCAATCTTTATTCTTGCTATTAGTGAATGTATCAACTGGAACCATAACATGATAATTCCAGGACTAATAACAGACTAATGTTATCAATCAAAGAATACTCAATGAGTTAAGGAAAAGAAGTAATAAGTAGAGTAGGCAGAAATTCAAAGAAAAGTTAGAAAGAAGAGTGTAGACTTTATATACGAATTACCTCATCCCTTCCCTCCCTCTAACATCTCTCAATTCTTTTTCTTCACGACTCATCTCATGAATTCCCTTCACTCGGGGGTGGCTGCCTTGATCTATAAGTTTTACCAGGCCCTAGTTTCGTGCCTTATTGGCTGTGATTTCATCTGACTAACTCAGCTGAGCTGAAGTGGCTAGTTGTTGTAGTTCACAAGTCTGATTCAGCATAATTATAAATGATAACCTGTTGGGTGAAAATCTTGTCGACGAGAGTAGAAATCAAGAGAATAATATTTTTCTTTTCAAATTTTCGAGCATTTTTAGGACTTTAGATTTGCTACTGTGCTTTGCATTGGTAACTGACAAGATGCATTTTCACTTTCACTTTTCAGGGTCAAATGAAGTTATTTGGGACCATTGTATATCCAAAGAACAGATACTTGACTCTACAGTTCCCTAAAGGTGGAAAAAGTGTAATGTGTGAGGACTATTTTGATAACATGGTTGGTTTTTTTATCCTTCCTGTTTTTTTTTCCCTTTTAGACATTGATTAATGTTTAATTAAAATGGGACTTATAAATGCTTAGTCAAAGAAGTTCATTGTGCATACTGGCCTATCATAGCCCTTTTCATTTGATAATTTTATATTGGGGTAATTGTGGTATTGTAAGCACACTTTGTTTCTTGTTACGTTCTCGATATCTGAAGGTAGGGGCTCCGATGAATTCATGTTATAGAAGATGGATGAAATGATGCATTGATTTCTAAGAATATAGGGAAAAGTAACCAACAGAACTAAACATGAGTTACTGCTGTCATGATTCCCATTTCATGCATAACAGTTTTAGTTCCTGTGTTTATGATATTAGAGTTAATGTTCATTTCTTCTTTGAAATATACTTGTGTCTATATCCATCACCACTGGTATTCTTCCGTTTGTGTCTTCTTTTGACTTCTTGTTGGTATAGGAATAAATATTTTATGCATTTCCTTTTTCTTCTTCATTTACCAATTTGTATCTTCTGGAATTGCACCTTTTGGGTACCTATGTTCCTTATCAGAAATATCTTGATTTTATTAGATTGTATTTTCGGATGCATGGTGGATTGGGAGGAAAGATGAAAACCCTGAAGAAGCCAAACTGGATTTTCCAAAGGAATTGTATGAGGTTAGGGCTTTTACTGTATAATAAATGTCTGATCATAATTAGCAACTTTTCTTTTCCTTGTTTGGCCTGAAGAGAAAATGGATTTCATTTTTGTTATCTACTCTTCGAATGACCTATTTCAGGGACATCAAGCTGAATATGACTTTAAAGGGGGTGCAGGTGCAGCTTCTGTAGTCAATCAAGGGGTTCCTAGAACCAGGATTCAACATGCCGAACCAGAGTCACCAAAGACACCCTCCGTAAATGAATTGTCAGACAGTGAAATCAATTTAGAGGATACGAAGGAATTGGGTCCATCCCGGCACTCAACGAGAATTGCAGGAAAATCATTTAAGTATTAGCCTCTTCTATATTAGTTTACATGTTCCAGCTACAAAGTTACAAGAAGAATTGTTGCGTTGTGTTAAGCAAAGCATTATTTGCCTAAAAATTTAATTCTAATTTTTCTGTTTTTATTTGACCATTCTAATGTCTGACTCAAGTAAAAGTTGTAGCAAATTTTGAAAGTCCTATTCATTTGGTTTTTTTGTTGGACCAGATTTGCTGAGATTTTATCCGGTGATGATTCTGGCAAAAACAGCCCTGACCTTTCTGATCATGAAGAGAAAGTGGTAGAAGTTGACACAGCTGTAAATGATTATAATAGCTCAAATATCCTTTGTCAGTTCGGTATCCCCTTAAAATTGTGGGTGAAAAACCGTCGATGTGTTTTTTCTAACAATTATCTTATATAAACCTCGTCCCTGTATTTTGCACCTCATTTCTAAGGTTATACCAAGCCAACCCATATACTTTATTAGTTGATTGGATGGTTGTGTTCAACTTTCATTTTCCTTTTGATCACTTGTCAACCTGGAATTGATAACTTGATTGATCTTATAAATTTTATATCATCATTGAATTTGTATTTTATATTCCTTAATACACAGATACAGAAAAAAACTGTAGTTTTTGACCTTGATAATGAGGATGATGCACCGGTACATCAACTCAACCAGGAAAATAAAGAGTCTGCAGGTCGATCAAAATATAAAGAAGTGCCTGCTTCAGTCAGTGCATCTACTGAAGTTAAGTCCAGTAATCGTGGTTCACTTGTTCAGGCTACTATATCCACATTATTCAAGAAAGTGGAAGAAAATGTAAGCTTTTTAAACTGTTTGAATTAGACCCAGCTACTAGATTTAAAGAAAAATGTTAAATTGTTTGTTTATCCCTTATTTTATAAAAATATAATATTTGCATGCATGTATTAGTCCCCTAATTAATAAATTCCGCAGTAGAAGGTCTGAATGGGTGGAATTAGAGAGACCCAACACTGTTGTAACTTGCAGTTAGCTGAATAAAGAATATGAAAGGGGAGGCAGACTAGTTATGAAAGAGATGAGAACATAATTTGAGAGGATCGTGAGGGATCAAATTTGACAATTGGAGTTTGTTCTGGGGATAGAGGTCTCTCAAATTTCCCTGAGTTGTATGTTATACTTTATGAAGCTCGAACATGCCTATTTAATGGTGTGTTCCCGTGTTTGACACGTGTACAACATGTATCAGTGAAGTGTCCAATTTAAAAAATATTTGTTTTGACTCTTAGTTCTAACACTGCTATGATACAACCTTAATAAGGGTAGACACGGTGATGTTTTGAAAACTCATAAACTTATTGTGCAAGTTTTTATTATAATGATAGAAACAAGGAGTGGATCATATACAGTCAAGAATATTTAGATTATGTATGTATTATTTGGAACATTTTTATTTATTCTCCTGTCATATCTTCATATAATGTGAAATTTTTTGAAATTGTTAATTTGTCCTAAGATGAATCTCGGCTAAAGTGTCTTTTTCAACGATGATGATAAAAAAAGGATGAAATGTCTTAAATCAGTTAGATCCTGTTTTTACTTTTTGGATTTTAGATAGATGGATTATATTCATTTTTGTAATAGGTGACAATATGTTTAGATTGCATATTTTACTAATCTTGTTTATAGATGATTTTTAATATATAAATTTTGATTTTATATATATATATATATATATATATATATATATATATATATATTTTTATTTTTTTTATTTTTTTT
>Ga0123342_1006490_pt1 | contig 16180 bp, 13 predicted proteins | sample Turbeawhitnodule_FD_89960 | JGI IMG/M metagenome (GOLD analysis project Ga0123342, IMG submission 89960) | Root nodule microbial communities of legume samples collected from Mexico - Turtle bean Mexico white nodule | ecosystem: Host-associated > Plants > Roots > Nodule | place: Mexico: Nepantla... | reverse complement strand
TGATGAACCCTACTTGTAGAGAAAAATAAATATAAAAGAAACTTTTATTCACTTGTCTATTAGAGAGTAAAATACATGGTGTATATATAAGAAAAAGATTAAGACCTAGCTGAAACAGAAAAAAGAAAGTTGGGTCAAACAAACAAAGCCCAATAATTTAAAATAGAAAATTAAATATATTAACACATAAATTGATGATAAAATTAAAAAATATATATATATATACAAAAGTTTATGATAAAATTAAAAAATATGGAGACACCTTAATAATAAAAGTAAATAAATGTGGATACTCAATAATGATAAAAAAAATATATACAATATATAACAATGATTAAAAAAAAAATAATGTAAGAAACATAAGCGGATACATAGCCACGATAGCACCTATGTTGTTATCATAATTATTTTTCATAATATTATTATTATTATCCTTATAATTATTATTATTATTACTAAATTCATTTTTTTATTTAATATATATTAATATAAAAAAATATTATTATAATCATAAATTATTATTAATAAGAAAATAATTAATGTTATTATTATATTTATTATCATAATTATTTTATTGTTATTATTATTATCATAATAATATTGATAATTATTACTTTTATCTTCATTATTATAATTACAAATTATTAAAGTAATATTTTTCTTTTAATATATATTATTATAAAATGAAATTATTAATATTATAATTACCATAAATTATTGTACTATTATTATTATAATTATTTTAAGATTATTATTATTGTTATTATGAGTATTATTATTATTACTTTAATTTATTAAAGTAATATTTTCATTTTGATATATCTATATAATTAAATTTTTAGTATCATTATTATTATCATAATTAAGTAGTTTATTATTATTATGCTAATTAATATTATTTTTATAATTATATTAATATTATGAAATTTATCAATAGATAATATCGATGTTTAATTACTGACAAATATTTTTTCGCGTTCAATTATAAACGGATATTGTTTCGCCGTTTAATTATTGGATAGATATTTTTTCCATGCTTAATTAGTGAAATTTTCTTATCCATCAATAAGATTTATTGGTAATTATTGATGATCACAAACTTATCGGTAATTAAAAATTTATTAATAAAATATATGATAATTTTGTATCGATAAATCAATAATATTTTATAATTATAATTTTTTTTATTTATAAAATATACCCTTAATAACCATTAAAAATATGTTATATATTATGTTGTTACTCACTCGTTTTATATTTGTTTGAAACACTTTTGTTTTTTTATAAGTTTTGTACAAATTTAGAATATCTTTAAGATGTGATTTTTTTAAAAGGTGTATCATTTCATATGAAACAAGTTAATGATTTTTTTTAAAAGAAATTGATCCCAATATGTCGTCCTCTTCGTTTCTTTCTAATTCTTAGAAATTCTTCCTTCCCATGATGATAATCTTCTAGTTAAAAAGGAGATATGATTAAGAAAACATAATTTTAAGACATAACATTATGTAGTTCTTTTTATTCTTGTAGGTTTTCTCTTTGTAGGATTAGAACATTTTTAAATATTTCATATTATTTTATTTATTTATTACCGATTTAAAAGAAACATGTCACACCACCCAAGCCTTATACCAACTCTCTATGACATGTTAATATGAAACCCTAATACTATCGCATGTTAAAACCGAGTTAAGATTGAGGATGTTGATTTTTAATGTTAATTATGTTAATATATATATTTTAATTAAATTAATACTTGAAAATTACAACTTCAAATCAATCTAACCTACTTAAAAACGAGTTGGGTTGAATTAAATTTAACATAGAATAAAAAACTCATCCTAACCCAATATGTTTTCAGTAGACTTGAATTCCTACTTAACCCAACTCTAAAACTTCCTTACTAAATGTCATTGTTAGAAGTCATTCTTAGATTTGCTCTCAAATTAAAATGGTTTAAGTTTTCATTAAAAATAAAATCAAAAGTTGGAGTTGGGATAACCAAAAGTTTGATCCCAATATTATTATTATTATAAATAATTTAACTAGTAACTTTTCATAATTGATTTTTTTATTATTATAAATTATAATAATGTATTTTCTTTCTAAATGACCAATTATAACAACAAAAAATAAAATTTAACGTCTTATATCGTAAATTAATCAGTAATATTAATATAAAATATGAATTCTACTAGCTATTTTAATGACACTTTTATATCATGGTAAAAAATGATAAAAAAATATATGGTGAAACGTTTGTAAAATAAATACAACTTTTTTAACAGTTGGCCCAAAACATTGTTAAACATTTCTTTTGTAAACCCGATCAATTTCTTAGTGCTCTTTAATTTTTAAATATAAAATTGGTCAAAACAGTAAATCAGCGATTATAAACACCCACATAAACACAATCAAAAACTTCACAAAGATAAAAGAAGAACACGAACGGCAAAGAATAAAGACAAAACTTGAAATTAATAGTAAGCGACTCACAGGTACATAAACTCTCAACATAACCACTCAGATATTAAGAAAGGCTTGCTAGGATGGTACATAGGCTATTCTTTTATTTATATATTTATTTATTACTATTATTATTATTATTATTATTATTATTTGACGTACAAAATTTATTATATTATTTCATACGATGGCCACAGATGCCACATACCATCATGCATATGGTTGTTGCTTAAGATGATTGTGACTTAACAGGGTTGATCAAAGGGCCCCAGTTTCCTTCGAACTTCAGCTCACTCACTTCACTGTGTGAAAGTTTGTAAATTTTGGCAATAACCTCAGCGGGGAATGACCTGAACGTGTCCTTCAAGTAGCTGGTCACGGCGTTGGGGTTTGTCTTGAACACTACGTACTCAAATCCTTGTTCTCCAGCTTCTTCCGCCACCATAAAGTTCTGTGGCACTACCAGCAACTGTCCCTTCTTTAGTTCATCGTCGAACACTGCAATCCCTTCGCTGTTCACCACTCTAACTTGTCCTTGCCCTCGGATCACGTATATCACACTGTTTGCGTTTAGATTCCAATGGGGAGAGTATATTCCATTCTGCATCAATATTATAAGCTCATATTCTTGTTATCATATGTTCAAATAAGTGATAGAATGAGAGAAATTCAATAACTATCAAACAAGACATTACTCATAGTTAAAAATAAAAGTGTTATATATATGATTGAAGTGAAGTACGTACCTTGTAGAGGACAACATATTGGGCACTAAGTCCTAATTGTTGGAGAACTGGGAGAGTGAGGCTGTTGAGGTTACTGATGCGACCGGCTTTAGGGTTGAAGAAGTCAGCGGATGAAGCGCGAGCAATGTTGTGTTGAAGCTTCAAGGTGCATAATGTTTCCTCAATCCCATTGGATCCACGGTTTTTGTCTTTACTTTGTTTTGTCTCCCATTCTTCGTGTGCTTCTCCTTTTTCTACTACTTCTTCTGCTGGTTGATCCTCTTTCCAACTCTTTTCGTGGCGGGTCTTGTGTCGCACTGGCTCATCATATTCCTCTTCCTCTTCCACCACTCTGTGTCCTTCTCCTCCAGGGCTTGGGGTTGGTCCCCGTGTGCGGCGAGCGCGAGGCTTCTCCTCTTCCTCCTCTTTGCGTAAATGCTTTCGGTGCGGGAGAGGTTCAACCTCCTTTTCCTCCTCTTTGTGTACATGCTTTCGGGGAGGGAGAGGTTCAACTTCCTTTTCCTCCTCTTTGTGTACACGCTTTCCATGAGGAGGGAGAGGTTCAACTTCCTTTTCCTCCTTTTTGTGTACACGCTTTCCATGAGGGAGAGGTTCAACTTCCTTTTCCTCCTTTTTGTGCACACGCTTTCCCTGAGATTCATCTTCATCTTCTTCTTTGTCGTCCTCATCTTCATCTTGTAGTCCTTGCCACTTGGGGCTGATCACGCTGAGGCCATCCTTCAGTTTCACTATCTGCTTCATTTCGTCCTCTGGAGAGACAAGTTTCTTTGCTATGTCTTCATCGATGTCGAGGGATCGTGCTAAAAAGCGTTTGCCGAAGCCACCGAGCACGTTGCTACCTTCTTCCTCCACCTGCTTCTGTTCTTTTATTGCCTCTGGGTGCTCTATATCTGGGTTACCAGCAAGGTAAAACTCCTAAAAATGCACCCATTATAAATTAATTAGTATACATGAATATATTTTACTCATGAAACTTGTGAAAGAAAGAAAAATGAAGTTCTTCTAAGTTAAAGATTACATACTCTGGGACTTTGATCAAGCTGGTTGTAATCGTTGGAGGTGTAAAGAAGACTGACGATAATAAGAGATTCATGGCCAGTGTTGTAGGTCCAGTAAGGAACACCAGGGGGAATCAAGAGTACATGACCTTCACTGAATTGAAGAATCTTCTGGTGGCAGTCCGATGGCTTCTGCGAAGAAGTAGATTCATCCACTGCCTCCTCATACGTCTGAGGACATCCCGGTATTGCAAGTCCAAGTGCTCCCTTTCCTGCACCCCCACACAGCTCACGTCAATCACCAAACAAAACAACACAGATTATGAACTAGGTACCCTCTTCAGCTATAATGTGCAAAGAGATAAAGGTAACATAGATAATAATCTGCAAGCAGGATTAGAGTGTGAGCAGTTAGTTACCTTGGACGGCAATGATCATTTGGGGATAAGGTGAGTAAGATGGCATGTGGAGGCCATTGCGGTATATGGTGCGTCTGCTAAAAGTGACGCCTGCACATTCCAGCTCACGGTGTGTAGAGCTCCACGTCTCAATCAAGCCACCGTTGGACTCAACGCGGTGGTCGGGTTTCAACGCATTGAGGCTGTTGATTCGGCACCTGTTGAACAAGTTGGTGGTACCAAGGCATGCCGGGGCAAAGAGCAGCAGGCAAAGAGAAAGAAGAGAAAGCGTGAAGGGCCTGGACATGTTGAAGGAAGTAAGCAAAGGAAGTGGTGAATGGGTTGGTGAAGTGTAGAAGAGAGGGGTTGTGATTTATAGGAAGAGAAGAGAGTGAGAGAGAGACACGTAAGTGAGTTGGTGACATTCTTCAGCTTGCATGGCTATGGCTTCCAAATTTGTAACACCTCATAAGCTTGTGGGCTCACCTTGCTTCAGAATCAAATTGAATTCGTATGCTTCTTCCCTTGTCTCAACGTCTCTAAGTCTATCCACTTCCAGAATCAGACATTTTCGGTTTTTCTTAATCGTGATATATGGATCATAAAAGTTTTGTTGATGTGTATGTTTTTAGTGTTGAAAGTGTTAATACATCCTTATGTATATCCACTGTCCACTATGTACAACTGCATAATAGTTGCATTTCTGTATATATATTAATATTTTATATTTCACGTGCTTTTAAAACAAATTCTATTCTTTCCTTGCGGATTCTATTTTAATATTTTTTGTCGGCAACGGATTCTATTTTAATATTTTTTTTTCTTTTGTTAATTTTTTCTTCTGAGTTTTCTTTAATAATTATAAAATTTATTCTTGTGCAGAGTAGAGGTGTTAATTTTTTTTTCTGTATAATAACAATATTAATAATAATAATCATCATAACAGTAATTATAATAATTGATAGTTAAAATTTTAATAATGGAATAAATACTAATTTAAAAATTATTTATAAATAATAAAAATTAATTTAAAAATTAATAATTTTTTTCAATCTATAAAATAGTATCTAATTTATCAGAAATTAATTATTTTTAGTCTTTAAAATTAGTTTTTATTTAATATTTTTTTAATAGTGTAAGGGTGTAAATGATTAATAAAAGACTATTAAATTTTACTATATTAATAATATAATTATTTTAAAAAAATTTATAATTTTTATGTTCAAAATTTTAAATTTTCGAATATTTTAAAGAAAAATTAGGTATGCAATTTTCTTTATGCTTAAATTATCAATCTAATAAATTATAAATAAATAAATTTGATAAAATATACTATTCATAATATGATTTTTATTATTCAAATTTTTATTTTATTTTGAGAAAAAATAGATTTTCATATGCTTTATATAAATTACTTTTTTATGAATCATAACATAAATTTGTTTGAAAATATTACGTAAATATGAGATTTTATTAATTTTAATTTTTTGAGTTTTTTTATCAAACATTTGTCTTGTCTAAATTAAATAGATAAATTTTAATATTTTAAAAAATTAATTACTTAACAATCAATAAAATTTTAATTATATTTTTAATTTTTTAAATTTAAATATAATATATTTTATTATATTATTAAAATAAAATTATTGAATCGATTTCTTAAAAATGTAAAAGAATAAACTTTTAACTTTTCAATTTTATTTTTGATATTAATTCTCTGTCACTTTATTATTTTCAGTTTTCTCCTTCATTTGACAAAATCATCCCTACCATATAAAAATCTCCTTCCACCTCATTAGTTGTATTTTGAGGCAAGCAAACCTCTAAAATAATTTTTCTTTCTTTTTACTGTACTTGGGTAAAAAATTTAGGAAACTATCAAAATAGGTTGTATTTTTGGAAAATTACAAATTTGGAGTTACTTGTGAGAACTTGATACAATAATTTTAAAAAAATTTGTTAAGGTAACAGGACTTTTTACACTTTAAGTTGACTGGTGAACGTGTTAAGATGATTAGTTTAATTTTTTTAATTGAAGTTGTGTAATTAATTTTTTTTATATCTTTCTAAATAATTAATATTAACATATAGATTATTAATTACATTTGAAATGAATTAAAATTGTGTATTTAATTGTTATTTTATAAATAAATTTTTTATGTTTGTATATGGATTTTAAAAAAATATTACTTTATAATTTATGTAAATAATAATATTAATATGTATAATATTATTTTATACAAATGGTGTATAAAATTTTCATATGAAAAATATAACTTTCATAATTATATAAAAGGATGAGGAATGATATTTTAATAAAAAATTTAAGATAATAAAAATGTGTTTAAAAATATTGTTTTGAAGAATAGTTAGGTTTAACATATACATTATAGCTTCTGATTTTTTATGGAGGAATATTTGGTATTGATGAATTTATGTATTCACTATGATAAAATAAAATGAAGGTATAAATACATATAATAGGTAACAAAATTTGAGACTAAATTTTATTATGAAATTTGTCTATATGACATACTCTTACATTTCTTATTATAATATGAATATTTTTTAGGCTTAGTTTGGATCTTCTATTTTATTATGGATATGTTGAGTGGTTGGTTTTTCTTATTCATGTAGACGTATTACGGGATCATGTAACAATTTGGTTCAGTGAAAGTAAATTAGTAATTCATATTTCAAATTGGATTAAATTAAATCTTATAAACCTTAAAAATATTGTGGATACTGGGATCAGAAATCTCATGAGTGGTAAATGAAAAGAATACCAAATAATAATTACATGTTGAAAAAGCAAGCTTATGCCCCGAGTCTTATAAATTAAGCCATGATTTTCAAAAACAAAACTTATTATCAATAAAAAAAAAGCAAAAAGTAAAAAATATTTTATATCACGATGTTAATGAAGTAAAAAGTCCAGCTAATCTTATCTTTCTATAATAACTCTTTTTTTATATCAATACTCCTAATATTTAAGACACTCAAAGTAAATTATGTATGTCTGCACATTTCAGAAAGTACTAATGATAGTCATTAGGACATCAAAGTGTAAACAATGAAAATACAAATTACTGGATCAAAATATGTTAAATTCTAAATAAAAATAATTTTTCAAAATAATTTTTATCTTATTTAATATTCATTATTTATTTAAAATAATGCGGTTAAATTAAAAAAAAAATGTATTAATCCATATTTCAATTTTCAAAATTTTGAGAACCTCTTGTCAGATCAAATTTTATCAAGCCTTTTGTCATTACATACATACATGAACTTTTTAATCATGGTGATTCATCTTCATGACTAGAATGGGCAAAACAAGTCTAACTTATGTTAAAGTGGACCAATTTTAATCATTCTACTTAGTTCGCAGTTTAAATGAGTTTACAAAAAACAATATTATTTTATTAATATATGACTTAATTTAACTTATATAACTTGCTTTATTTAGCAGATATTCAAATTGGTTAAATCATGCAACTATCAATAACTGGGAAAATTTTTGTTCCAATAATTCATGGCATGGCTTTGGGTTGGAAGTGTTGAAAAAGAATTAGAAAGATATGGATGTGTACAGAATGAATGGTAGTAGCCGTGAACTAGATAGAATCTTTGAATCTTTAGCAGAGAGTAAAAGGGTCTATTCTGCCAGCAATTTGATGTTGGAAACAGAGTGTGAATGTACAATATCTTCATATCAAATGAAGCTTGGAGGCCATTTACTACTATAACAAGATGAACATGGGAACCGTGGTTCTGGCTTTAGATCTATAGAACATTTTTCTCTTCTTGTATGTCCCATTTTCAACTGTTATCACTATCTTCCCAGGTTCACTGATGTAAAAGGAGTTTCTAGTGCTGCTACCCTCTACGTTTTGGTTTTGCAGTAATACACTGTACGAGCCTTCATCATCTGGAATGAACTCTTCCTTGTAGCACACATCCCATCCCACCACAGTTACATCCCACATTAGTGTCACTCCAAGCTAGACACATCCCAAAATCAAATTACAATGGAGCAAATTCTAACATGGTTAATGATCAATGAAATTTTTATGTGCATGTGCATTCAATTTGAAACAAACAAAAATGACAAAAATTTCATGCTGTGTACCTCTGCCACTGGAAATTCAACTTTGGAAACAGTATTTCCTTTTATTTTAAGCTCTGTGGCCTTATCAGAAGGCGAGAACTCTTCATCGTTGTTCCTCCTGAGACCGCCATATTCACATGGAAGATGTTCTGGGGCTATGCACCTTTAAAAATCACAATGTTAAAAAAAATGTGGTTGAATAAGATAAGAGACAGAGAATGAGACACTAAGGCTTGTGTTAAGCACACTCACTTGAGAAGGGTCTGTGTGACCTTCTGTGGCCTAGCTAAGATGAACTTCTTTTTATTTCTCTGGTTCATGAATCTTGAGAATAGCACTTGGGACGTGTAGAACCAAAATGGAGCATATATTATGATCTGCAAATGAAATAAAAACAATGAGCAATTGAAGCCATAATAGTCTGTATTATACTTTTATGAACTCACGATTTTGTGAATGATCTCAGGATAGTAATTCTGAAACAATATTAGAGCTTTTTTGCTGAGTGAGTTGAGCTCCTTGGTTCCTTGCATTGGTGTGTTCTTCAAATCAAAAACCTGAATTATGGAATCTACCCCTCCTTCTCTAAAGTTTAGCTTCTTCACAGCTTTTTCAACCAGTTGAATTTTCCACCGCAAATACTTGTCACACCTGTTATTTGATCCAAAGGTCTTCTTGTAGACGCGCCTGTCTTTGAAAACCCCACAAACTTGGTAACACACAGGACGACCCTCCCTATCCTTACTGCACAAAAATCCTGCATTTCCACACTCAGAACCCAAATCTTCCTCAGTGATCCCATCAATGTTGTTTTCACGTCGCCATATGAGGGTCTTCTGTAGCATGTCAAAGGCCTCATTGACCTTGAAATCTTTGGCCTTCAAGAACTTCCTCAAAACAACATCAGTGCCCTCATGAGCCTTGCTGGGCAACAAAGGGACACCCCAGATAGAAATCTCTCTCAGCTGTTCCCTCGACACTGCCACGTCTTCTGGTGCAAGATCCTTATCGGGTTCCCCTAACAAAAAGTTGCCAAGAATGGCATTTTCAATCTTGCAACGTAATTCCAGCAATGACTTCTTTATCTTGAGTTTAACCTCAGCAGGACTTTGGGTCCCATCTCCTAAAGATGAGACTTCAAGATCATCATCATCATCTTCATCATCTTCACAATCATGATATTCTTGGAGGTCTTCGACCTTCAGACTTTGCTCATTATTGTTCTCGCGGAAATGGTAAATGAGGGGCACCCCAAGAGCGATTTTCCCATTTTCATCATTGCAACATTCATCCATGCTGTTCATGGCCGCGACTCAAAAGTTGATATTCTTCTCCGGATGTACCGATCCTCCTCCTTGATTGGAGCGTTTGGCGGAGGGAGGGGGTGGAGAGGGAAGAGGAAAGGTGGCCTTACATTACGTACATGCATACGCATGAAGGCCTTGTTTGTTGCAACTCAATAATAATGTTGAGAGATGATGGATCAATGCTCTCAATTGACCATTCTCAACCGTTAGTTAGTTGAGTCACCAAATATAGATCACTTGACAAACAATGATGTTTTAATTTGGGTTATGTAAACCAAATTGGCATGCAACGCTCTTTTCATGCAACATAAATCAATCTACACCAACTTCGTTATAATCGCAACCATTTCTCCTATTATTTACAATCTCAAAATCTGCCTCAAGAAATTCAAATAACAGGGACAAGCTTCCATTTCAATTCAACCATGCGCCACATCAGTGAGTAGTGTCTAACATTCCTAATTGAGTGAGACCTTCACGGCCTGCGAACCAAATGTTCAAATATATAAAATCTAGTGTGGCCATTAAATATTGGGTACCCTTAGTGTGATCCTGGGCTAGCCTTTTCATGTGCAGAGTCAAGTGAAACTTTATTTAAATAAAATAAAACATATATCACAAACTAACCAATTGCATTTGTATAATATCTTTATAAAAAAAATGACGACAAGGAGATATGAACAAAAAACAATAAAGGTAAAAATAAGATAGTTCTTCTAATGAAAATTATAAAAAGTATTATATGAAAAACAATTTCATGATCTAGCCGTGAACAATGGGGTTAAAAATTGAGTAAATCATTTTCTTTTTCTTTTTTTAAAGGAACCTTCCAAGAGTATAGATCAAATTGTCATAAACATGTTAAAAAGGCACTCCAGAATGCATTGGGAGGGTGCTAAAGCAGTTAGAGAACGGGTGCACTAACGATCGTTTCCACTGTTTAATTTTTTCAAATTAACTGCGTTAATTTCCTTATTGGCATTTTAATAAAACTGAGTAATTTATAGGGAACGTTCCCAATACAACCTGTAATATTTATAACGAAATAGCGTGTGGGTCTTTGATAATTATTTTAAGAGGTTTGAAGTGTCAGTAACTGACTGTCGAAACTGTCTCTTCAAAAAAAGAAAAAGGTTTGATGGTGGTGGAAATCAGATTGAACAAGTATGATAGTCAAAACCACCACTAACTAGATTTAACGGTCAAAACGAACCCTATAAATTAGATATTACGGTGGTCAAAACGAACCACCACTAACAACATAACCGTTAACTTCTTCCCAGTGCTAGTAGAGGAGTTTATTGTGATACGGTTTAGAAAATAAAAGACCAAAACTTCACGTTTTAAAACAAAGGACAAATAAATAAAATAGTTAACCCCATCGTCACATGTTTCAACTTTAAATTGTTGCTCGCAGTTACTTCCTATGTTATCAAAATAACTAATATTTTAAAAATAAAAAACTTGTACAAGTGATCAACATTAACATTACTGTACTCTTACGCTACCCTCGATAATTGTGTTTCTTCGCAAAATTACTTCACAAACTTCGCCTCTTCTTTCATTTTGTTAATGAAAGGTGCTTCAGTTCTTATGGTCATTTGAGTTTTACGAGGGCTGTACACATCACACATACAAGAAAGCAAAAGTCAAGTCAGAGAAAAAAGCTTAGTGAATAAAAAATAATTCAAGATGGAAAATTAGGACATCTAGCTACTGTATTCTACATAAAAAGTAATGAAATCCTATTTACAATAATTTTAAAAAAGAACCCAAAGCAGATACACAAATAAGTTTGGCCACCTTAAGAGAAGAAATAAAAATGCAACCAAGCTCTGACTGCTATGTACATAGCAGGCAGCTTTCAGCTACCCCCTATGGAAGAATATTAGGACTCCCGGTATTTAGTCAGATCAAATGTGAGGGTTCTCGAACAGCTGCAAAAGGCAAAATCATTGCATAAGGCGTAAACCATGTTAGTATATCCGCCATCAACACAATGAAATTTTTTTTTAAATCAATATTTATATCAAGAAATTTACCTTCTGTCAGAATCTCTGTAAACCCCAACTAACGCTTCAGCTTTGTCATAAAAAGTGTCTTTCAGTGATATCACAATACTCTGAAAACCACTTCCCCCATCGGCATCCAGACTAGTCCTTGCCCCTTCGCATGATCTTGAACGAATAAAGCCAGCAACCTTGGCAACATTCAAGTTGTCTAACGCAGCATCAACTTCGTCCAATATAAAAAATGGTGAAGGCTTATAACTGAAACAAGAAGCAAGTAGGGAACAGTGTCAATGGAACATGAACATAAGATCTCAAAAAAATAGTTTTATGTGAGATCTGTCAGTATATTGCTTAGATGAATTTTTATTATTAAAACTCAAACTCATTAGTTACCAAGTATTCATGTTCTAATCCAAGTTGTACAAACAACTCTTACCTGTGGATGGAGAATAGCAATGCAAGTGCTGCAACTGTCTTTTCCCCACCAGATAGCTGCTCCATATCACGGAAACGCTTCGTTGGGGGCATAGCAGTGTACTTGATGCCATGAAGAAATGGATCATCATCATTTTCCAAGTTTAGGTATGCTGTTCCCCCCAGTGGATGTGTATTGCTCTTTGTAAGTTGTTTGTAAATTTTATCTATATTACCAGATATATGGTTAAAAGCATCCATGAACAATTGGTACCTGCATCCATCACACTTAAGCTTCTTCAGAAGACAGATCAAATGCAACAATACAAGATTTTATTTTCAAAGACAAGCTCTAACATAGAGAGCAAAGAAAACTCCCAAGAATAAAAGGTTGTACTTCATTAGAGCATTAGAGAGATTCTGACGGGAAATGCAGGACGATACATGTTCAGAGGAAACTTATCACCAACCTTGTAAGTGAATTATCAAACATCAAGCTTACCAGATTGACCTTTTGGAAGAAGGCTTGAAGCATCTTCGCAAATGCCATTGACAAACTTTATGATTCTTCCCATAAATTGGCATCTCTCAAACCGAGAGATCATGTTATGAAATCTTTCATTGTTGAAGGTCAATTTGTTGACGAGTTAAAAATGTTCTTAGAAGCTGACTCACTAGAAGAAATCAGGCAGAGGTTGAAAATTTTGTATATGGTCATTATTCTTTGCACCATGAATCTAGATTTTGATCATATTCAAGATCAATCTTAACCAATCAAGAAGTCCCATTAGTGGATCAAATCTTTAACCAGTCTAGAAGTCCCATTCGGGATCAAAGCAGAATATTTTTCATTTGATTTTTCTACTATTTTGGGCTCACATGGAATTTTACATCAATCCACATGTTCTCATACACCTTGACAAAATGGTATAGCATAGAGAAAAATAGACACTTGGTTGAAACTACAACTCCACTAAAGCAGACCATAACAAGTAATTTCTCCAATTGAGTTTTGCAGTTGCAATGGTATTAGTAACAGAAAGAAAGCCAGGACCTATGGAGGTCATTTCAAGTACATATAGACCCACAACTATAGGGAGAAAAAAGAAGAAAAGAGAGAAACTATGCCTAATAATTTCACCCAAACTTCAAGTAGGTTTAAATCCAGAACCAAGGGCAAAGACGAGCCCAAAAGACGCCGACGAGTCTAATGGAGGTGGTCCAACAGATTTTGGCAGGTAGAGGGCAATGCATGACAAGTTGCTGAAGAACAAGACATGAGAATACGTGACTGGGATTCAGGTCATGCAACTTCTTGGGGTGGGTCAAACCCCTCCAGGTGCCCCTAGGCAACAGCTAGCAGTGGATTGCAGCAGATGGACAGGCAACAAAGCGGGACCTTATACCAACTTGAATTTAAAGATGAGTAAAATCACTGAGTATATTTCACAGCTGATGTAATTTTAATGTGTGAAAAAATGAGAAGAGTACAGATCAAGGAACACCTACAGCCTAAGACTCTTTAATCCCTTTAATGTGTGAAAAAATGAGAAGAGTACAGATCAAGGAACAGCTACAGCCTAAGACTCTTTAATCCCTAGTCTATGTACACCCAAAAAGTGGCTTTATAAAAGTTGTACAACAAAATAATAATTAAATATTTTATCAGTATACAATCACTTGTTAAAAGTCATTTCAAACAACTAGTCATTTAATTATTTTCTTGACATCATTTCTTATGTAATTTTAAGACTCCTTTGATACATCCACCAAAACCATGCACACTATAAACAATTGGCTATGTATTAATATTAAAATACAAGTAATAATAAAATGAAACTAAAATAACTTGTACCTTTTCTGCTTAACCTCATTGAATCTCTGTGTTTTTTCCCTCTCCTCTTTCCTGACAGCTTCAAACTCCTCGGTTACAGCTCTTTCCTTTTCCACCAGAGCCTCATATTGATCCAATGCCTTCAAATTTGGTGCTGTTCTTTCAATCTCAGATACCAAGGCATCAGTGTTTTGCTTAAATTCTACCTCAATTTTACCCCTGTCTGAGTGTCTCGTGTCTTTCAGTGCCCTACTTAGTTCATCAAAATCAAAATGTGGACCTGGTACCGAGCTATCAGTATCCATGGGATCTGGTATGATCGGGAGGTCAATCTGTTCAAGTTCACACTTTTCTAGTATTTCCTGCTTTTGCACATTCAACTGGTCAATCTGTGCCTCCTGTAAACACACTAAAGATGTTGGCTATCTACACTTCGCTTACAAGTTTCACCAGAGACAAGAATTATTGTACATCTAACCTTAGAATGTATCAGGCGATTAAGTTTGGATATGTTTGTTGTGGCTGCAGAAGCTTTCTTCTTCCACTCTTGGATTTCCTTTTCACAATCTTCTGACTTTGATTTCCACTCTTCAAGAGTAGAAAGAGAACAGTTGAAGAATGAGATTCCAAAAGAAGAAAACATAAACAAAATGAAGCAATAGTGGGTCTGTGTTCCCATCAATTTCAGATAGAAAATGGCGAAGGGCCTACCCAGATAACCAAGCTTTCACCTCAACAACATCCCCAATCCAAAAGGAGAATAAAATATAGCAAATCCAAATAAAAACAAGAATTCCACATGGTTTTCTATCAATATCATACAGCAAACACAGGTATCAAATATACCTTTAACTTCTTCCTTTAACTGATTAACCTCTTCAGTAGCCTTCTCAGCTGCTAACTTCGCTGCAGCCTCTCTATCCTGTACACGTTTTAAATCTTTCTCTAAAGCACTTAGAGAAGCTTCCAATTCTAGAATTCGTGAACTCATGTCCCGATTTTGCTCATACTCCAACCTATAGAATAATTTTAAAAAATACAAACAAACGAATGCAAATCAATTCAAGAGTACCTAGCTAAATGGCAAAAAAACAGAAAGTTAAGCTCCAGATGTTTTCTTTTCTTTTGATTTTTTTCTCTATCAATTTTCTTAGGTAATTGAAAACCTTCTAAACATAAAAGGAGATGCAATAAAAGAAACTTTGGGTAATTGAGAACAGTACATGTAACAATGACCATAATCTCACATAACAAAAAACTTCAGTTGAATTACTATTTTAGATGCAATAAATAAGAAATTACTCTAGGCTTCTATAGTGCAGAATCCATGATTTGAACCATGGATCAGACCACAAGAATTATGAATCTAGAATTACTAATGTAAAACAGATCCTGGACAGACATTTTCTGACCACCTACAGACTTAAGCACTGTATCAATTATCCAGACCTAATCTTCAACACATAATCCTCCAACTAGTGTTTCTATCTCCCAGTTATATAGAAATTAGTACTGAATGAAAAATAGAACTTGGCATTGTAGACTTGGTTGAACTCAAGTTCTAGTTTTCCTCTTTCCTCTTTTTCATTTTGATCAATCTTTTGTTTCCTCGAATTTGATTGTAGTTTTGAAATGTACTAGTTGTCGGTATTTAAAACACTTTTAGCAATGCACAAACATATTACTTGCATGTAAGATCATGAACGCATCCATGCATGTAAATTATGTAGGTCAAGTTAACCGTGTAGTTAAGTGTAACTAAATATATGAGCGCCCATCTCTTTTGTATCTTCTTTATATATATATATATATATATATATATATATATATATATATATATATATATATATATATATATATATATATATATATATATATATATATATATATATAT
>Ga0123342_1006489_pt1 | contig 16180 bp, 9 predicted proteins | sample Turbeawhitnodule_FD_89960 | JGI IMG/M metagenome (GOLD analysis project Ga0123342, IMG submission 89960) | Root nodule microbial communities of legume samples collected from Mexico - Turtle bean Mexico white nodule | ecosystem: Host-associated > Plants > Roots > Nodule | place: Mexico: Nepantla... | reverse complement strand
GCCGTGACAGCACTCATATGGAAATCATCACTGGAAGCGGCGAAAGCAAGTTCAGAGGAAGGAAAGTTTCCGGCGTCTATGGTATCCCACGCGGTCAACATTCGCAGCAGAATGGCCTCAACTTTGGGGAAGCACTCGATGGGAAATCTGTGGCAGCAAGCAGTGTCTCCGGTGGTGGAGGTGGAAGGAGAAGTGGGGTTGCGTGATTTGGGTGAGAGAGTGAGGGAAACGGTAAGAAAAGTTGATGGAAATTATGTGAGTAAGCTTCAGGGTGATGAGTTTTATGAGGTGATTGAGGGTTTGAAGGAAGCAAGAAGAATGGCGTCAGAAAAGTGTGTTCCATGTTACAGCTTTAGCAGTTGGGTGAGATTTGGGTTGTATGAGACGGATTTTGGATGGGGAAAACCAAGTTACGTGCGCACCATTGGAGTGCCTATAAAAAACGTGGTAATTTTGATGGCTACAAAGGTTGGAGATGGCATAGAGGCATGGATAACCTTGACTACGAATGACATGTTACATTTTCAGCAAAATCCAGAACTTCTCCACTTTCTATCCTTTGATTCTCCATGAGTTAAATAAGGTGTTCTAGAAAAATATTAGTTTCACAGCTATAGTTAAACACGTAAGTTATTTCACATCCAAGTAAAAAGTTATTTACCTTTTAGCTGTTCGTATTTTGAATTGTAAAAGGTTAAATAAAGTTGAGGTTACCACTGTTTTTTTTTAAGTTTAAAATAAGTTTTTGTGAATAATCGTATTATTAGAAATATTTAAAAGAGTTGTTCAATCTTAAAATGTTATAATGGGTTTTCATATTTAAAAATTGTTCTGGAAAGTTTATTAGTTTAATATCAATTAAGAATAGATAAAAAAAAAATTAAATGTATTTTATTTTTAATTTTTTTAAGAATAAAATTGTAACAAAATTTTAAATTTTAAACCGGATAATACCAACTTGAGATCAAAACAAAAATAAATGCAGCTGATTTTGGAGCTTTAACAAATAAAAAAATATTTTTAAATTGTAAACTTGTAAAATTTTCGAAATCTAAAATTCGAAATACTATTATATTTCAAATTTTAAAGTTTAAAATATATTTTAAAATTTAGAAAATGCTTTTTAAATTAAAAAAAATTAAAAACATAATTATATTATAAATTCTAAAATTTAGAATGTATTCGAATTTTAAAGTTTGCAAATTTGAAATAAAAAGAGAGAAAAAGATGTCAATGAAAAAAGAAGAAAAAAAGTGCTATTTTACGTCTTTTATCCTTACCTATCAAATTTAATAAAATTGTCTATCCAAATTTATCCTTAAATAAATGAAGGTTGTCGGTTTGGAGTTTTAGCCAAATTTATCCTTACCTATAAAATTTGATAAAAATAGCATAACATTAAATGAAATTGAAAACATAGCATATAACATTAAATGAAATTGAAAAGATCAAGAAGTTGTGGGAATATTTATGTTTTTACATTTACAGTGGTTTAAGTTTTTTTAATTTACCTAAACGACCATATTGTTAAAAAATTGTATTTGAGAAATATCACTTTAAAATAAATTTTACTTTTACATTAAAATAAAAGTTATGTTTTGAAAATTTGACTTTTATATAATTTTATTTTTAGATGAGTTTAATATTATATACATAATTTTTTTGTTTTTAATTTTTTTATAAAAGTCTTGTTTTAATGTATGACTTTTTTAAATCTAAAAATCATAGAATACTGCAAACCTGATTCATACCCAACAGTGCATGTTTCGAGGATGATGTGTTAAGCAGCACATCACCGTTATTGCTCGTAATATTCCATGATTTTTGGATTTGAAAAAAAAACAAGATTGCGTCTTCTAAAAACTAAAATTAAAAATTAAAAAACAAAAATAACATATATAACATTTAACTTCTCTACAAATAAAAAAAAAATAGAAAATAGAATTCGTGTTTCTAAATGTACTAGTTGGAACCGGACGGTCAACATATCTAAAATATCAGAAAAAGATGAACGAGTCTAAGTAGCAGAAATACTAGGTAATATGTTTTTAGTCATGATTCAAACTCTAATCTGGCCTAATAATAATTAGCCCACAATAAATATATAAATAGTCACAATTTTTTAGAAAAAATGTACGTCATTATTACACATTAATTGCCTTAAGAAATCTATTTACGGACTCAAACAAGTAGGTAGACAATGGTATGCTAAACTCTCAAGCTTTCTACTTTCACATAATTACAAATTTCCACTGCTGACCATTCTTTATTTCTGAAACATGATGGCAAACACACCACGGCACTGCTGGTCTATGTGGATGACATTGTTCTCACTGGGACTAATCCTATGGAGATTTCTACCATCACCAGTTTGTTACACAATTTTTTCCATATTAGAAATCTTGGTGATTTAACTTATTTTCTTGGTATTGAAGTGGCTCGTAATACCACTGGCATTCACTTGAGCCAATGAAAGTACATTCTGGACCTGCTCAAAGATGTTGGCATGCTGGGATGTGCTTCTGCTCCCACACCAATGCTTCACAATACTAAACTCTCAGCCACAAAAGGCATTCCCCTTGGAGATGCAGAATCCACTGCTTACAGACGACTGATAGAACGTCTCATTTATCTTACCAACACCCAGTCTGACATCTCCTTCTCAGTAAATCACCTCAGTCAATTCGTCTCACACCCAACCAATGAGCATCACCAGGCAGCAATGCGCATTCTCCGCTACCTTAAAAGAACTCCGAGCACAGGTATATTCTTACACAATAAATCTCTCATTCAATTAAAGGCATATAGTGATTCTGATTGGGCTACATGTCCTGAAACTCGCAAATCCATAACTGGTTTTTCTATATATTTGGGGGAGTCTCTTATATCTTGGAAGTCCAAGAAGCAACAAACTATATCCAGAAGTTCATCCAAGGCAGAATACCATGCCCTTGCTGCAACCACTTGTGAGATTCAATGGATAACATACATGTTGCATGATTTACACATTCAACATCAGCAACCAGCCCTTCTCTGTTGTGATAACCAAGCTACTATCCAGATTTCGCACAATCAGGTCTTCCACGAACAAACCAAACACATAGAGATTGACTGTCATGTTGTCAGGGAGAAACTCAACACAGACCTTTTCAAACTTCTCCCTATTCCTTCTTCATTACAAGCTGCAGACTTCTTCACCAAGCCTCTACCTACTGCTCAATTCAACATTCTGTTTTCTAAGCTAGGAATGAAAGATATCTATTCCTAGCTTGAGGGAGGCTGTCAAAACTGGGCTTTTGGGGTTTTTGGGCCTCTGTTGGACTTTTTTCCCTTTTCAGTTTTACTTTTATGTTTCTGCTGTTTGCACCCTTGTATTTAAGATCCCTTTTAGGGTTTTCTTGCACTGATGTGGTTTTACCACTCAATAATATTTTTGTTCAGTTCTCTCATCTTCCATGTTCGCTTTCTTCTCTTACGATTCTATTCTTCATCAAAGATTCAACATTCTCTATTGCTTCTGTAAATATTACAGAGCCTTGCTGGTTTTTCTAAGACACTCCAACACCAACGCACTCAATGTACACCATAATCAATTTATTTTCGTAAGACTAAAATTGAAATTTTGAAACTTAAGGGAATGCAGCTTGAAATCATGGGTTTGCAGGAAGAAAATTCATAATGTCCCTGTTATTTTCGTGTTATTTTTAATTAGAATCTCCGAAAGATGAATGACATTAAAATTATGTTTCTCAGGCATAACTTCTGGAACCTTTCATCCAAGACATTTTTTTTAATTTCAGATTGGGTAGTATTTTTAAAGTGTGGAATATGGATTTGAACATAACACTGAATCAAAATAATCCAACAGCTGCAAATCGTGATGAATGAAGTGAATATGAATGCCAACGAAATCATAGAATTTGGACAGTTCATGAATCTCATGGTCAGAAAAATGAAGGTGCATGTGGATCAAGTTCAATTTAATTTGTTCATAAACGAGAACAATGCAGAAAAAATGCATGCATGTGTTGGATGGATGGATCTAGAAGCAACGTGAAGCAGAAGAGCAATTGAAAGAAACTGCTGTATAGAAACTTTACCAAACTTATGAAAAATGGTTCATGATGAATATGACAGAATTTGAAATTTTCTTCAAATAGCAAAAACAGAAAATGACAGTGTCTATCTTCACCCATCAAGTAAAATACAGAGGCTTGCCAAAAGGATTCAATATGAAACATGCAAAAAAAACAGTAATGTGAACTCTTGCGTTTTCATCTTCTATAGAAATGGACAAGGATAAACATGATGAGGCAAGTGAATAACTCTACAAGTAACAAGCTTCTCTACTTGAGGCTCATAAAACTAATACTGCTTTCTTATCCACGTTTCCAAGCTTTAGATATTTTGGTTCCTGGTTTAAAACATTGAATACTAACAAATGTTGAAAATTTCACAAAAACCTTGGTATCTAAGAAAATGAGAGCTCTATAGCTCTATCATTAGTTAAGGTCGAAGTGCACGTCCACAACAAATATTAGATAGAAGACTATCATTGGTATATGGTAATATTCCAACATTTTTAAGCTTGGTCACTAGAATAGTCATGGTAAGTGTCAATGATATCTCAAAAAACACAGTTAAATAAATTGTTACAAAGAGGAACAGACAAGGACAATCCAATTGAGAATTTGATATTATTCTCTTCTGAAAAAAATATATATCCAGAAGAAAAGATGGAATAATGAAGAAGTTATTATGCATCTATCAAACATGATACTATATTTCAATTGGAGAAAATAAAACATGAAGCAAATTCAGTATAAATGAGTCAAAAGTTGAGGGTCAAAATACACAAGGATGGATCATTCACCACTTATTGAACTAATACTAGGCGTCTCCTCACCGGCAGATTCAGAATCTGTTTCGGGTGCATCAGTAGACTGAACAGAAGTGAGTGGATCTATTGCAGAATTTGAAGTTTTGAAATTGCCTGAATCTGTGACTTTTGTCTCAACTGCAGACTTTGAAATGAGTCCTCGTGCCTCCATAGCTTCACGTGCTGCTTTTTCCTTTGCTCTTTTGGCTCTTTCCAACACATCTTCCTGCATCAGCATTATTATTTTCTAACAGCTAACAGACAGGTATATAATCTACAGGGAAAGTGGTAGAAGCTAGAAAGTGGAATGCAAAGGCATTGATCAACTTCAAAATATAAAATCTATGTGTGAGAAGCTAGATAACGCAGGTACTTTATCTATATTAAAAGCAGAATCAATACAACAAATAGAGATTTAATATCCTCTAATAATATAGATATGATACGATAATAAATTAAAACATTCCTGATAATACATATATAATCTAAATATTCTTGATTACAAAAGATCTACACCTTATTTTGTATAATTGTAACACTCCCTTAGTTGGAGCATAATACATATATAATCTAAATATTCTTGATAATAAAGGATCTACATCTTATTTCTATAATTGTAACACTCTCCCTTAGTTGGAGCTTATGATATGATCGATCCTTCGTTCTCTTATCAACTTGGTGTTGGGCAACTATTCACTATAATTGACAAATCTAGTGGTGATGTCTTTAGACTTCAGTTTTTCTCTTATGGAATGCCAATCTACCTCAATATGTTTGGTCCTCTCATAAAAGACAAAATTACAAGCAATGGGCAATGATTTCTAGTTGTCACATACAAGGCGCATTTGGGATTTTTCTTCAAAATTAAGCTCTATGAGGAATTTCTTTAACCATATAAGCTCACAAGTAACTAACTTCATTGCCCTTTATTTGCTCCTACACTTAATCTTGACACAACATTTTCTTTCTTACTTTTCCACAATATTAAGTTACTTACAACAAGGACAAAATACCCTGAAGTGGAACACCGATTACTTGATGACCCTGGTCAGTCAACATCAAAATATCCAATTTCCCTATCCTCTACGAGCGAGGCCTTTTTCTAGGGGCATTCTTAATATAATTTAGGATCCATAAGACTGCATCCCAGTGATCTTGAAAAGGAGAGTTCAAAATTAACTTACTACACTCACTCCAAATGCAATGTTAGATGAGTCATAATAAGGTAATTTAGCTTACCAACTGATCGTCCATATCTCTCAAGGTCATAATATGGTTCTCCTTGGTCAAGTACAAGCTTGACAATCGGATCCACAAACTTACCATTTAAAATCTTGGTTTCTTCTTAAATGTCTAGAGCACATTTCTCTAAGATATGACCAAACCATCCTTGAATTGTGCAACTTCTATACCAAGGAAATAATACATCAAGTGTCCAAGATCTTGTCTAGAATTGTTGAGCAAAATATTGTTTTAGTTGGACAACATACAATTAGGTGGATAAATCCTTGAGACAATGATGGTAAAATAGAGAATGATCAAAATCACTATGTATCATTCGAAATTGTTGGTTGACAGTCTGAAACTGCTTAAACCATGCTCACGATGATTGCTTAAGGCCGTATAGGGACCTACGAAGATGTCATACATATCAAATGACTGCTCCTGAATAACAAAGATACTAGACTTCCTCCTCAAGATTACTACATAGAAGTTGTAATAGAGTCCAGTGACAAGTAGCTATAATAGAGAAAAGAAGACAGATAAATGTCATCTTGGTAACAAAAGTGAAAGTTTTAATGTAATTTTGTACATGATTTGTGTGCACCTTTTGGTAGCCATGCGAAATTTATAATGATCAATTTTACCATCAAGACCTATTTTAAGTGTATAAACACCAACACCCATGATCAGGGGAGATAGTCTCGAGGAAGGATCAGGCATGGCCTACACTATATCATTATGTATCGAAGATAGGTCTCACGCAGGATTGTCAATAAGTAATGAGCAGCATTGATATACCTAAAGAGGGGCTAGAGAAGCATCCCAAGTCAAAGAAGATTGACAGTTCACTAGAAGGAATGGGTGTATAGTATGGGACAGGCTCAAAGAAAAAGACACCAGAAGAAAAACATCCATACCCTTTTTTGAGAATGATGATATCCCTAGAAAACACATTTGAATGACTGAAGAGATAGTTTATTTCAACCAGGCATGAGACTATGTACAAAACATGTCATACTAAGAACACATGGAGGAAGACTGTTTAGAAGAGAATGAGGAAAAAAGACAAAGGGTGGTACACCTTATCATTAAGGAGTTATGATGATTTCTAGTTAATGAGATAGCATGTTATTACAAGTTTACAACACTATTCCCCCAAAAACGATGAGGAAGATGATGGTGAAAAAGAAGTATCCAAATAGTTTTAATAAGATGTTTGTCTTTCAGTTTAATTACTCCATTTTGTTGAGTAAGAAGACATGAAGTTTAACAAAGAATACCATTGGTATAGACCTCACCACCAAATTGATGTACACATCTCATGGGGACAAAAACTAGGTTTGAGTTAGGGGTAGAGAGTGGATTTAATAACACTATGTAGTTGAGCATCAATCTTCATCCATTGTTCACATTCTTTTTTAGGAACAGATTTGGCAAATGATACGGAATTTGAAGCCTAACCCACTTGTGACCATAACTCGATTTCTGAAGCCCAAGTTGATTAGTTAAACCAGTCTATCTTCTCAATATGAACAATATACCTAGAAAACATGAGATTCTGTTTTGGATGCTGATTAGGTGCTAGAAGACATTGTTGAAATTTGGGAAAAGAATAATAATAATAATAATAATAATATAATCATAGGACAGAGAAACACAAATCGAACCACTAAACAAAGTTCAGTGGAGCCACAATCATCAGGTTGTGTTTTGGATGGACAAGGCATACACAACAATGGGTGGCCAGAAGGCAGTCACCGCTGCACATGCTCCTACACATTAGCAAGGGTGGCAGATCTACATTCAAAAAGGACATGTGTGAGGGTGGGTGCATGAGTGACTTTCCGATTAACACTTGGACAAATGTGTAGATTAGTGTCTGTCCTAACCTAGCGGTCGCTATAAAAGTTATCGGAAGTGTCGCCGAACATAGTGAACTAGGGTTTGCATAAAAGAAATCTTCCCAGATACAATGGATCCACTGGGCCAGCACAGTTTTCAAGAGGTTTTGGTACCATGTTAAACTATAGGAAAGTGAAAGACATTGATATTCAACCATGTTTCTGAGACAATACGAGTGCTTTATTTCTTTTGAGTAAAATGAATCAATACAAAAATAGAGAAGATTTCATATCCTCTAATGATAAAAATATGATAATGGGATTAAATAAAAACATTCCTAATAATATATATAAATATATATATATATATATAATCTACTTATTCCTCATTATAAAGGATTCGTGCCTTATTTCTATAATTATAACAATTTACAAACCCTCCTACAACATCCCTTCCCGTGCAAGGTGACATTTCTATTATTCCTCCCCTGCCTTTCTTCTCTCTCTTTTCATCATCAGCTGCCACATGTCCCTCCCTGTTCTCATCTCATTTCAATCCTCACTCTTGGAGTCTGTTAACCCAACTCACTACTCATTCATCTCCCTTCTTCCTTCTCTGCATACCTCTTAATTATGGGCCTATCATACTTAATTACAAACGAATACCTTCTGACTAGTTTCAATATGATAAAAGGTCAGAGATTAAAGATTTACAATATACATTAAATCTCTTTTCTACGCCTCATGTCTCAAGAGAATTGTGACTTGTTTGATTCTCTTCTCATTTTCTTTGTTTTAAAAATTAATTTCTAAAACAACTCTACAATACTTAATCAATTTCCCACCCAAAATCTATTAATTTTTTTAAATTGTTTACAGAGTTTTTATAAAAAAAATAAGAAAACAACTGGTAATGTTTTTTGCTTCGACTTCTCTGCTCAGGTGCACAGGAGACCAAATTTAAGAAACCCAAAATGTGCTCTGGGAAAAAACACTTCCTTATGTGCTCAGGAGACAAATATTCCAAAACAGAAATTTGATTTTGAAAATAGTAAACTCTCCCTCATAATTTCCACTATAAAACCAAAGACTCCTCTATGTTCTTTCCTTTGTATTATTTGTGCCTTCTCCTCTTCTTTCTCAAACTGCCTAAAATTACAACCAATAGAGATTGACCCTTGTTTACGTGGAGTTTACAATCTTAAACATTGTTGCACTTGGAGAAAGGAAAAGAACAGCCTTTCTTGTCCTATTTTATTTAGTTATTCTGTCTTCTTTGTGTTAATTTTTAGAGAATGTAGCAGTGTTGCTCATTCTTGGTCTAGAAAGAATACAACATTCTAGTTATTCTATATCACAATGTTTATCAGCATCCCAATTGTTTGGCACTTTCATTTTCCAACTCATCTTCTCAACTCTTCATCAGCATGACTCTAATTTTATAGCTCAACAATATGTCTTCATGTACATAATTATCCTGCTTGGTAAGTAACTTAATCCTGACAGCCCGAAACACCTTGGAGTACAAAAGTGATGACAGACTAAATAAAAAAATGTATTTTGGTAACAGGTGGAATTTGAAATAAGTTTATTGGGACAATTGACAGTCCTCATTACCTATAATATCATTTTCAAATTGGAAATACAATAACAAACGTTTTCCTGTACTGGAAAATTAAGGTCCAATGAAAGGGCTGAACTATATTCTAAAAGTTGAGTTACAATCAAACATTAATTGTCAGAGTATCCAAAATATAGAGAGTGCTGGATCATGTTACCACATAAAATCTTTAAGCAGATTATCACTTTCCAATTAATAGACTTACATACAAAATAATAGGAAAGTATTACAATTTACGTTGTCATGAGGTAAACACGATACAACATATTACATAAATCCTGCACAAGATAATGCCAGTTTAAACAGCTCCATACCTGAAAGTCCTGCACTTGCTTTTGTTGTTCAGCTTGCAATCTACCGACGGTGCTCAAAATCTCACCAACTGTGGATTCAATGCGCTCATTTAGAGCTTCAGCTACAGCTTTTCCCAAGAAAAATGCATCCAGGATACTTCTGTTGCTGCTATCACTGTCACCTGCATAATTCAGTCACTTATTAGCTGGAGAAAGAAAACATAATAAAACACCTAACAGATAGAGAATTTTAAGTGAACTATTTACCAGTATGTAAACATAAACTACAAATTTGAAAAAGTAAATCCTTGAGAATGGATTATCATTATTAACCCAATATACTATGTGAATTAGTCTAAGGGTCTGTTTGATTCCTATTCTTCAAAATTGTTTTCTATTTTCTAAATAAAAAATAAAAACTCAAACAAAAAAGTATATTTTGAAAACTGTTTTCAAAAGGAATGCGTTTTTCTAAGTTTTAAAATAAAAAAACCAAAAACATCTTGCTGATTTTGGTTTCTACTTTCAGTTTTCTGATACTCGTTTCTCCTAAAAGTATTGCATCTTCTTACCCGTCTCTTACTATCCACAAATTAGTTTTTGAAAACTACATTACGAAATAATTTCTAAAATCTAAAAGGCAAAAACACAATCAGACACCCTAAATAATGGACATTCGTGTAATTCCTGAGTCCCCATGAATCCAATCCTCAATTCTTAAATGCCTTCAGCATGTGTGAAATCAAACGAATAAAAAGAAAAGAAAAAACATAATACTGTAACAACATAAGCTACTAGAAACAGCAGAAAGGGTGAATTTTGTTTCAAACAGCAGCAACCCATGAAAACAAAACTTGATATTAAAAAAACAAAAACCCTCTTCACATCAGCAACATCACTAGCAGTGCAAGAGCGAGAAAGAACAATAATGTACCAGAGCCAGGGCCGCCGGGCAAGATGCTACAGTTGCAGCGAAGTGCAGTGTTTTGAGAACCCCTTTTGCGGGGAAGTTCAATGTGCGAGGATTTGGAAGACGAGGGAACAGAAAAATTGGAAAATAAGGGACAAAAAGAAACATAGGTTTTGGACAACGTTGTAAACGCTGAAGGTGAAAGTACAGTGTTCATCTCTCTCTCTTGCTGTGCCTCTATCCCACAAGTTGGATTTGTCTAAAAGATCTGAACTGAACTTTCTAAAGGGATCTTATGAAACTGAAAACATTCAATTATGGAAAATTACTCATATTTCGATTCTTCCTGCACTTTCACTTTCACGGGCTACTGCACATGCTTGGATGGTAAAACTGCAAACATTTTCTCCATTTTACTTCATTTAAATTCTATAATTCAAAAATATGTTCTAAGTTATATAATTTAAAATATGTTTTTAAATTTCTGATTTATATAATCTACAATATATTTAGATTATATTATTTAAAATGTATTATAAAATATAGAATGTATTTCTAAATTATCCAATCTTTCTACACTTAAGATGTAGGAAGAATGCATGGAGGTATACAAAAAAATACCCTTTAATTAATTGTCCTGAAGTTGCTACATACAAAGAAACACTTCTCTGACATTGTTTTAAACATACCCCTTTAATTAATTATTTAATTAAAATTTATCTGAAATGATAAAATTGTATGATTCTTGTTTTCTTTATTAATTTTATATTGGTTTAATAGAAAAAAAAAAGCTTTTTGAATTGATAATTTATTAATATATCAATTAATAAATACAATTTTAAATTCAAATTATTAAAAAAATTGTAATTGTGGGCATTATTAATTTATACAAAACCTTATTTTGATTTTTTTTACATACTATCTCTTATCGACCACTCTCCCAATGTGAAAAAGTAGTATTCAAAAGAAGTTGAGTTTATACTTCAGATGGTTGATCGTCAAGTTGTTGAAGACGATGAGGAAAAATTCAAATACAGAAGATTTTTTGACACTCAAGTCAGTAAAAGAAGCAAAATAATTTATAAGTAATAAGTGAGTATCATAATTGGGTGAGTACTTCTGTGGAATTGGTCTGTATTTGCGAACATTTTTGGGCATTGGTTGAGATATTCAAAATAAATAAGAGATATTATTGATTGTACACATGAATACATATTCGAGTTATACGGTTGCATTTGATTTGATTGGATTGCATTCGATTTGATTAGACTACATCTAATTTGGTTGGATTTTATATTATGCATATTTTTGTATATCTTGGATATGGCTAGGTACATAAGCACCTCAAGCTCGGAATCCATGAATGAGGTGCAGGTGGACCGATTTAAGGGATAAACGAGTTTTAGTGTTCAAATTTAAGTAAATAAAGTCTGAGGTTGCATTTTCACAACCATCTTTTGAGATTGATACTTTGTGAGTCTTACGAGGTTAAGTTTATTCGACTTTTCTAATTGGTAAGATGTGTCTCATAATGGTGCATTTCCCAATGTGCATTAATGAGGGGGTTTTCAATATCAATGGTAAGTTTTTTTTACCCCTTTGAGACATTTCATCTTTTGATAGTTGATGTTTCAATTTTTTTTATGTTATGTTGCCCTTAGACACGATGCTTAAGTGTCACTGTTTTGTGAGAAGCGTTTGAAATGTTTGGATTGTTTTATATTTGATCATGAAAACTTGCATTCATATTCAACAACTAAGTTTTTAAATATTCATTTGATGAGAAGCTAAATTACAACAAGAATGATTCTTTTGATGTTACGGCTAGGTTGTCTTCAAGGCTTACTTCTCCAAAGATTGGTCTTCACTTCTTCTAAGACTTTGACCTACTTAACCTAATTGGATTCAGAAGTTCAGACTCTCTGAGTCTAAATCATCAAAACCACCTCTAAAGATCTCATTTGATCCTTCTAAAACTCATTAAATGCCTCTTGGAAGGCTTTCTCTCAATGCATGCCTTTCCACTACCTCTCGATGCTTTTAATGTTACCCCAAGACCTTTATTTATAGTTTTTAGAAGTAGGATTGAAGAGGGTCTATGGGGATTAGTGATCTGCTCAGCATAGGCCAATCAACTCGATGTGTTAAAGTTATAAAAAAAAATTCTTGATGTCCAGGTATCAAAGTTTAACTATTAGCAAGTCTATAATATTAATTGTTAGACAGTCTCACATTGTTAAATTTGTTAGACATTCTCACAATACTACAAGTACTAGATGGTCTCACAAACTTCAATATGCTGGAAAGTCTTATCATGTTAAACTAGTTAGACGATCTCATTGGTGTTTAACCCATAGACAATCTCAAAAGGCAAAATGTGTTATAAGATTTATTCTTCTTCTTTGTGTTAGACGGTCTACTCTTTATTTTCGTGATAGACAGTCTAACGTATCGGAGAGTTTCTAAACTCAATATTTGTATTCTTAAAATGTTTACTAATGATCCTTGAATGTTTTCAAAACTCATTTTGATATTATTTATTCATTTGTATCAAAAATGTTATTCAACGTCTCAATTGAATCCTTTTAGAAAGTTTTCAAAATTCAAATATTAAACAGAGGCTTTCAGAAACTGAAGATATTCTTCTTCTTGATTCTATCTTTATAAAATATATCTTCCTAATGAAATAAATCTTATTTAAGACATTGATATGCATCAACATTCTCAAATCTTACAAAAGAGAGAAGGTTTCTGAAAAATGCAAAAGTAAACAGAAGAATTTGTTTATTCTAGAGATTATTTGATTTCTAGATTATGTTTTGTCAAATTAAATCTTAGTTAAAGTCTGATATACTTCAATCTTTATAATTTATACAAACAGAGAAAGTTTTAGAAATGATGTTACACGCAAAAAAATATCCAAATCTTTTAAAGAGTCTAATAGAAAAACAAAAACAAAGAAGCTACAATACAAAAATTATACACTCTTTTTAACTTTATTCTTTCTATAGAAGGATTCAAAATTTATCTAAACCCATTCTAAAGTATTTCAAGAATCTTTGACAATAATTAATTTTTTTCTTCTTCTTTTACTCCTTCCTTAGTTTTCTTTTTTTTGAAAAACCTAAAATCATAAAATAAAATTAAATACATTTTTTTAACTTCTAATAACTCCCTCCACATTTAAATATTTTCTCTAAATAATTCAAAATTTTGAATTATTTATTAAAAAAACCATTAAATCCTTAATGAAGTGAGAAGTGAAGGAATTAATTTTCATACCTCTAAAATAATTCCTTGAGTTTCATACATTTATAATCTAATAAAAAACACATTAGATATCATTACATTAAATTCATTATATAAACTAACAAAAACACAAGCACTAATAGCGTAGTGTGTATCCTCATTTTTATTTTGTTATTTATAGTTATGTTTAATATTAAAAATTGAATAAAAAAGGTTATATATATATATTATACATTTAATAAGATTTATTAAAACAGAATTCATCAATTAAATATACAAAAGAGAAAGAATATTTTAATAACTTTAGTGTCACTATCAATCTTACATCCGAACAAATACAAACATATGATTACATCATCTTCCAGTAACCATTTATTTCCTTTACATAAAAGAGTCAATGAGAATAAATAAACACTATTGTTTCTATCTTCATCTTTGAGCTTCCTCCTTTGGTGTTCTTTACCCCTCTAGATTAATGAATTCTACACTTTTTGTCCAAGAAGCCTGGGAACAAAATAGAAACATGTAAATAAGCTTAATAAAACATTTATCTCTTTTTAGTTTTAAAGGCTTAAAAAATTATCTTTGAAGACAAAGAAGAAGTAGTGAATAGTTAATTTTTATAAAACAATCATTTTAGTTCTCTTGATAAGAGAAAAAAAAAGAACATTTGAGTCTTTAATAAAAAGAAAAAGGATTTGGGGAAAAAATAGTGAAGAAATAAGCAACTACGCCATGTGGATATCTGAAATGCAGAAAACAAAACGTGATTAGGTTTACAGTTGTAGTGTTTTATGAAAATTTTTTTGAGAAACTTACTCATTTGGAGGAACAAAGTGAGTGAGGGGAATTGGAGAAGAGAGCGCGTTGGACAAAGAGTCACTTGTCTTAATTCAACCAATGGACCAAACACCATGTGCTTGATGACGACAATTGTAAACTAACAATTGTAAACCAATAAAAAAACTATATACAAAAACACAATGCATGTAAAGAAGATGAAACAATTGGAACAAAACCAGAATGGAACAATTGGAACAAAACGAGAAAAAATAGAAGAAAAAAAAATGAGGATGAGAATACGTATCTATCTACACGAAAGAGAAGAGAAAGAGAAAAAAGAAGTGAGAATGTGTGTGTCTCTAAGAGAGAAGAACGTGAGGAGGGAGTGAGGTTTCAGATACATTAATATTTTAAATGGACAATTGAGAGAGAGAGAGAAGTGAGAAGTTTTTTATGGAGAGGAAAGTGAAAAAAAAAATTATATAAAGGTAGTGGGAAGTTGTTAAAAAAATTACTTTTGATTATAGCCACAATAAAATGATAAAAACCTCTAATATATTTCTAAAATAATAAAATAAAATATTGATATAGGTTAAAATAAAAAAATAAATATACAAAGAAGCAGTTACAAACATAATCATCTTTATATATATAAGTATACATTACATCACACATTATTATTAAAATCAAATAACTTACATAAAACAAAACAACATATACTTTTTTGTAACTTCAAAATGAATTATAAACATAAATATTGGTGTGTCCAATTCTTTCTTAACTTCTGTGTTACTAAGAAAACTGAACTCATTTCGAATCAAAGGACACAAACTCGAGAAGTTCTTGATTTTGTTCAAAATGTAGCATGTGAGGCTTAGTCAAGCTTATCCATGCCTCTATGCCATCTCCACCCTTTGTAGGCATAAAACTCACCACGTTTTTTATAGGCACTCCAATCCTGCTCACGTAACTTGGTTTTCCCCATCCAAAATCCGTCTCATACAACCCAAATCTCACCCAACTGCTAAAGCTATAACATGGAACACCCTTTTCTGACGCCATTGTTCTTGCTTCCTTCAAACCCTCAATCACCTCATAAAACTCATCACCCTGAAGCTTACTCACATAATTTCCATCAACTTTTCTTATCGTTTCCCTCACTCTCTCACCCAAATCACGCAACCCCACTTCTCCTTCCACCTCCACCAACGGAGACACTGCTTGTTGCCACAGATTTCCCATCGAGTGCTTCCCCAGAGTTGAGGCCATTCTGCTGCGAATGTTGACCGCGTGGGATACCATAGACGCCGGAAACTTTCCTTCCTCTGAACTTGCTTTCGCCGCTTCCAGTGATGATTTCCATATGAGTGCTGTCACGGC
>Ga0123342_1006488_pt1 | contig 16183 bp, 11 predicted proteins | sample Turbeawhitnodule_FD_89960 | JGI IMG/M metagenome (GOLD analysis project Ga0123342, IMG submission 89960) | Root nodule microbial communities of legume samples collected from Mexico - Turtle bean Mexico white nodule | ecosystem: Host-associated > Plants > Roots > Nodule | place: Mexico: Nepantla... | reverse complement strand
TCTTCCTGCACCATATCAATTTTAACCTCCACCATATCAATTTTTTAAATTTCCAAAACTACCCTTATTCCAAATTAAAAAATCCAAAATAATAATTATAATTGAGAAATAAAAAAATACATGTTGAAAAACAAATTCTGAACACAACTAAAAATACATTCTGGATAAAAAAATTTCAGAATTCAAAAATATGTTCCGAAAATTAAAATCCAAAATATTTCAGATAAAAGTTTCAAAAATATTTTTTTCCATTTTTATGTAAGGTTATTTTCGTCATTTAGGAGAGGTATTTTTGTCATTTTCTAGAGCTGATTGGGTGCATGCTGAAATTGATATGGTGGAGGGAGAAATTGCCAACTTTGGAAGTTAAGTTCACGCTAATATAATTTTGTGTGGGAGAAGCTTAAGTCAAATCCACGGTTATTTATAAATCGGATATTTATTTCAAACGCTAGATATAGGTTTTTAAAGAAGTTATTTGATATATTTTTTGTAAAAGAATTAGAACATTTTCTTTCTATTTAATTTATTGTTTGTTGATTAAAAAAATATAATACATATATAAAAGCAGAAGTTCATAAAATTATGATAATTACAATATAAATAAGAATAATTGCATTTATCATTGAAATTCTAATATTTTAAAAATGACGATTTTCAATCTTCTTTTTAATAAAATTTTTAACAGTTATTAAGAAATTATCACTGAGTTATTAAAAAAAGCTATTAACGGTTCAAAAACTATTTTTTAATTAAAACTTTTATACATTCAAAAATAAAATTAGATTTTTCATTTTTTTCAAATAATAAATTGAAAGCATAGGGAAAAAATATATTTTACTCAAGTTTTTCAAAACAAATGAAATTTGAGTTTGATTGAAAAATAAATTTAACATAAATAAAAAGATAAAAAAAAATTAATGAGAAACAAAAAAGTTTAATAAATTTTTTAAACATCTACAATTTAAGTCTGATTGAATAATAAAAGGAAATTTAACAAAAAGAAAATTTTATTTAAAAACTAACAAGATTAAAAAATTAATAGAATAATTAAAATATTATTTTGACTGAAGAATAAAATTAAATAAATAATAAAAAACATTAAAAAATTAATGAGACAGAAAAAGTTTAGAAGAGAATTTATGAAAGAGACAAAAACGTTTTCCTATTAATAGTAATTGAAAACTAAAACATAACTGAAAATATATTTAAGAATAATATAATAATAATAAATTATAATATTACATTCATTATAATATTAATAAATTAAATAGATTATGCAATACAACATCATTCAATTACATCTACAATAAATAAAAAATAAAATTAAAAATTATATGTAACCAAATCATTACATATTAAATATAATAAATAATTCAATAATTTTTAAATATAAATAATTTAAATTTTCAAATAAATAAATATTTAATGTAATAAAATGCTGTCATTATTAACAATTATTACTGTTCAACCATCTTTATTTTAATAATAATAATTTTTTATGTAAAGTTTGTAGAAATAACCTTCATTTTAATTTGTGACTTTATTTGAACATTTATTAATATATTTTAAGAAATACTTTGTTAAATTAGACCTGTAATATTTTGTATTAATTGAGCTTGATTATTAAAATAAATAAAAAATAATGACAAAATCATTTTGTTCCAAATAATGTGAGATACTAATAATAAGTAGATTTTCAATTTATTGAAATCGATTATGGTTAAAGAAAATTGAGAAATATTTGCAATAGATAGAGAAAATTATTTGTAATATTTTTTTGAAGAAATTTGTTTAGAAAAATGGATTTAAATGATAAACAGGAAACAATGACAAATAAAATATTCTATACATCACACAGATTTAATTCTTTTCTTTTTTATACAATATCAATTTGATTGAAGACATTTTGAAAAAGTATATATGTTCAGGACATTTCCAACTTTCATGATTAAATAATTTGTAATAAACAGTCATGTAAAATAAGGATTTAAGGTAAGGATTCATCCTAAAAGGTAAATAACTCGAATTTCATTATTTGATAGGTTTACTTCTGTTTTAAAAAAATCTTAATTATCACTTTTTTAAAGTTATTTAACATTCAAAAATTCTTTATTTGCTTCAATTCAATTGAAGAATAAAATTAAATAAAATAAGAAAAAAATTCAAACATTAATGAGACACAAAAATGTTTAGAAGACATTTTGCGAAAGAGACAAAAACGTTTTCCTATTAATAGTAATTGAAAACTAAAACATAACTGAAAATATATTTGAGAATAATATAATATATATATATATATATAAAATGAAGATTTTTCTTATTTGTACTCAATTTTTTTATCGATTTTATCCTTATAAAATTATGTAAGAAGCATTTGTCATTTTATCATTGAGTTGTCCATATTCATTGTATCTCTTCTTTCTCTATAAGTTATTTTTTTTCTTAATACTTTCAAAAATATTTTAACTCTCACCCTTCCTTTCTCTTACCCTCACACTTTTCTCTTAATTTTTTGTTTTAAATGCTTAAGGCACAATCTTATTCGGAGAAAGAGATATCATATCCGAATTTTCACAGTCAATCTAACATATCAAAGAAAATAATTTTCATCTCTAATGACTCTCATTGCTTCACTCCACTCACAAAATTTGAAACATTGAGTTGTACCATACATAGTCCACACTACAATCCTCTCTAAAATTGTGTGAACAAATCCTTTAGGAGGAAGATCAATCCAAATATCCCTTATGTTGCTCGCAGCTAAAAAGATTGAAGAGAAAAACAAGAGAAATTCAACGATATCACAAGTTTCAACACATCCATTTTATTCAAAGTGGAGATGGAAGAAGATTGAAGTGGTGAGAGATTTACATAATAAACTTCAATTTATTGTTATTTCTCTTTATTTGTGGAGTTTGATTGGTTGTATTGGTTATGTATGTTTGATTTTGGTAATCTAGAGTTTGAAAAGGAATCATGTTTTTTGAGGAGTTTTTTTTAATAAATACAATACACAATGATAAAAATAAATAAAAAATATATTCAAAGTACAAATTTTTAAAAGAATTAAAAAAATTATATATTTGAGAAAGGAAGAAAATAAAATTTTTATATGATAAAAAACTACTAATAATAAAATAGTATAATGTTTTATTTCACAATAAAAATATTAAAAAATAAGTTAATTTGTCAAAAATTTTCGTAACTTATAATGTTATTTCACTAAATTTATAATAATATGACAAGAGATCATTATGACTTTTTTTTTAAAAAAAAATTCTTCTAAAATTACAGAAAATAGAAAAATGAAATATTTTTTATAAAAATTAATTCAGATAAAAATAAAATAAGAATTTAAAGATTTTATTCGAGGAAAATTTTATAAATTAATTTATGCACTAATTAATTTTAATTTATGAAAATAATTATTTACATTTTGTTTTATTTTTCTCTATAAAAAATACTCATAAAAAGTTTGTAAAAAGAAACACATAATTGTCTAATTTGAAATTAATTTATTTGTGTTTTCTACTTTTTAATAGAAAATGTTGTTCTTTTAAAGAATTTATTCGAGGAAACTTTTATAAATTAACTTATGCACTAATTAATTTTAATTTATGAAAATCATTATTTTTATTGTTTTATTTTTCTCTTTAAAATACTCATATAAAGTTTGTAAAAAGAAACACATAATTGTCAAATTTGGAATTAATTTATTTTTGTTTCCTAATTTTTAATAGAAAATGTTATTCTTTTAAAGAATTTATTCGAGGAAACTTTTATAAATTAATTTATGCACTAATTAATTTATGAAAATAATTATTTATATTTTTGTTTTATTTTTCTCTTTAAAATACTCATAAAAAGTTTGTAAAAAGAAACATATAATTGTCAAATTTGGAATTAATTTATTTATTTTTCCTAATTTTTAATAGAAAATGTTATTCTTTAAAAAAAATGAAAATGTTTTTAATCCTAATATTAAATTGGAGAAACTAACTTACTTTGATTCTCTAAATAGAAAAATTTAATTTAAACAATGTATAAAATTATGTTTTAAAATTTGGACGATTGATGAATGTAAGTGACTTAATTGATATATTAACATTTCATAATAATTAAAAGTATGTTTTTTTAATTATATATATATATATATATATGTATATATGTATGTATGTATGTGTGTTTGTTTTGCTGTATGGGTATATACATATATTAAAAACATTTAAGAAGATATTCACTTGAGACATTAACCATAGGAAGTTAAGGGTAACAGACTGGTGCTATCTTTTGGAGGATTAACCAACAATATTCATGTTTTTACCACTATATTAGTTATTAGTTTGTATGAATATGGTGTAAGTGTTTTCATTTTTGGTATGGTGCCTGATTCCCTGTTACATCTTTTTCTTTTATATAGGGATATTTCTTAAATGTCTTATTTTAATTTTAATAATTTTTATTAATAAAAATAATTAATATCAATATACATTAAAATAGAGAAGTGCATTTAAAAGTTTAAATTATGAAATATCTAAGTTAATATAGGTAACTGACAAAAAAGTTTATTACTAATAAATATATCTGTTTATTATTAATTAAATAAGTTAAATATAAATTAAATGAATTTTAAATTTTTATAATTAATTAATACTAATAATATATTAGTTTAGTATAGTAACACACTACTAGAAAATTATTAAATAAAAGTTAATTTTAAAAATAAATAATAATTAATTATTATACTGGTTAAATATGTTTTATAAACTATAAAATTAATGATATATAAAAGTAATCTATATTATTAATAAAAATTATAAATTAATTTTTAAATTATTATTTATTTAGGAAATTTTTAATTATTAACTTTAAAATTTAAAGAATTTAATAGTTAAAATTTTAATATTTAATTAGATTTAGAAATTAATTTATAATTTTTTATTAATAATGTAAATTATTTTATATACTATAAATTTTTAGTTTATAAAATAATATCTAATTTAGATAATATAATAATTAATTATTATTTTTTTAAAATTAATTAGTATACGTAGGTAGGATAATGGCGGTATATATATAATGGAACTAGTTTTGAGAACAACACATCAACTTCTTTCTGCCCCTGTTCTATTACTTCCGAGTCCAGGTACATAAAATCAGATTGTACCATTTTTGTTCTACTTTTCTTCTTGCTCTATCTAGTTTTTTTCATGTTATTTTCCCATTTTTGTTATACTTTTCTTTCTATCTCGTTTTTTGTATGTTATTTATATATATATATATATTATTTATTTATTTATTTATTATTTATTTATTTTTTACATAACTTCCTTAAATTAAAACTCCCACACTATAACAAGAGATTCGATAGAATAAATCTCAACTCTCTTATACGTTTTTTTTTTTCTCCACAATAAATGAATTAAATAAATAAGATATTTTAAGAGTGTGTTAAACTTTTTAAATTCAGAATATATCAAACCAATTTAACTTTTTTGTGTTAGTCATTCATATATTATACAAATCTACATTTGAATCTACACTTTCACTTTCCTTCTGTCTCACGACTTTTTGTTTTTATCCATATGTTTTACGTAAACTTTCTTTTAGGCTTACAAAATATATTTTTTTATCTGTAAAGAAGAAATTAAACAAATAAAAATAATTAAGGGATATCCAATAACAAAAAGTTATATACACATGCCCCAACATAACTATTTTTTCAGGCTTACTAAATATTAAATTACACGTAAGTAATATACGTTATTCGAAGACAAATGAAGAAAGAATTATAATTTTTTATCTTTATTTTATTATTTGTTAATTGTTGTTTTTTTATCAGTAAATTTGTTATTTGTTAATTGTTGTAATTGTGTGGAATTATAATTTTTTTTTACTTATTTTGGTGCCAACATTGTGTTAGTTGCTCATGGTTATTGGGAAGAAGAGGATCGAATAAATCAGAAGATAATTTGTTAATTGCGTATATAGATCAGGTACCTATTATCAACTCATTCCTCTTTTACTGTCTATTTATAATTCTGCATTTATTTCTTCTAAGAAAAAAAACATATGTATTTTTTTTATAATTAATTATTTTGGATTATATCCACATCGTATTTCACACCTTCCATCTGAATTAAAAATTTCAATAATTCCATTTTATGGCTAAAGGGTCCTTTGAGAGTGAAGGCGCAACAAAAGGGCTTTTTATTAAAATGCTAGATTTTAATTTTAAAATTATGATTAAAAATAAATCATACTTATCGTGTACATGTGAGATTTCTGAAAGTAAAATTTGATTTCGAAAAATCATTTTCTGGCATCTTTAACACTTTTACGGCATGGTTACCCTTTTATTTATTTATATTCTTTTTTTCTGATAAAAAACTATTTTTTACAAAAAAAAAAATACAGATATTATCTTATGAAGTAAGAAAGTATTTAAGAAAGGAAACGACCAGAAACTTCCTCCTATAAAATTAGATTTTTTTTTTAAATGACGTGTTCGTGTCAAATATATATAAGACATTTTCTGATCGTTCTACATGGATATAAACAATCTTAAATAAGAGAGATACATTAAATTTCTAAAAATTCATATTTATTGTATAATTTTTTTCTATGATTATAAAAATAAGAAGCAAATCTTTTTGAACTAGCTATGAAAAACATGTCTCAAACAAAAACTGAAACATACTCGGTACACATAAATCTTTATTATCAATTTAGATATGGGTTAACATATGGGTTTTGGTCTAGTCCCCCGTATTTTTGTATTTTTTTTTCTTTTTTCTTTTGTTTAATAATATTTTTTTTTTCATGTGATGGTAAATGATTGTTGTTACTTGAGGTGTCAGCCTAGCTGAGATCTCAAGTGGCATAGTGATACCTAACATGAAAGCTTTTATTTAAAATAAAAAAAATAAAAAAATTAATAATTATATAATATATAAATTCGTGTTTTTTATCCTACATATATATTCCCGAGTATATCTTCATTTACTCTATAATTAATTCTTAAAAAAATGTTGCGTACCTTCATTTACTCTATAATTAATTCTTAAGAAAATATTTTAACAAATCACAACCCACCCACAAACTTTCATCGTATATGCCCTAAGTCTACCTTTATTATAATTTTTATTTTTATGAGAAAAAAATCACATTTTCCACCTAAAATATATATAAAAAAACTAACTACTTTTATGTTATTTAATGATATTTATTCTAACTTTATCAATGTTTAATTTTTTTCATTAGATCACCATAATAATGTATTTTTTTTATGAAAAGGACAATTTAGAAAAAAATATATATTATGATATTAGTGAAATTTAATACAGTTAATTATTTTGCTTAATAAATTTGAATTTTCTTTTCTTAAGGCCCTTAACAATTAGTCCACTATGCTATTTTCCATTGCCTAAATTTTAAAAAAGTCAAAAATATTTTTGACGTGTGCTAATTGTCAAGTATTGATTCTTTTTTATACCTCATCATCACTTGTCTTCTATCTCTTCTACTACGATTCCTTCACCTTTCCTAACTAACAAGACATGTCACTTTTATACTATGTCATGAATTGTGTCCATTTCTTGTTTCTTAAAGTTTACATTTTAAAATGTTTTTTTTATTTAATCTTATAATTTTTTATTGTGTCCCACTTTCTACAGATGTGATAAATGTAATTCAGAGAGTAGAAATCATTTAGTGGTTGAGTTCATAAGGCATTGCCTGTGTTCAAATTAATTTAATGGGCATAATATATATGATTTATAACTACTCACACACTCTTTAAATAATCGAGTTAAACTTTCTTCATTTTTCTTTGTTGGCAAATAATTAATAAATTAATTTAAATCATTTGAGAAATGGTCCCATCCTAGTAAATAAATATAGCTGAATGCTTAATTTTCTTCGTGAATTTACAACAGAGTAAGTTGAAAAATAGGTTTTGATTTTGAAACTGGGGTAGGTTCAACTTTTCAGGTTTTTCTTACCTATAATATAATTCACTTAGGGGATTGCAATTAAAGCCAGATATGTCATATCATGTAGGCTTCAATAATAATAAGTGGTTCATTTAATACTAATAATTAATGACTAAATTTTCATTATTTTCTAATACTAAGGATTAGGTATGTACCAAACGCCCCTCGTTCTACATGTTGGAATATAATTAGGCTAGAAAATTTTCGGTGTTTAATTATATCTATTGACAAATTGATACGTGCATGCGACTAATTTAATTGTACGCACATCGTCATTCTGGTATATAACGACACGAAAGCCCTTAACAAAAACTCATTATTAATGGTAAAAAACTAAGTCAATTTTGTTAATTGAATTATAGCGGTTGTAAAGTGTTATTATTAGATATTTAAAAAGGCTGTTACTAGGACTTGAGTTTACGATATACCAAGTAGTTTTACCTTTTCCAAATTTAACCTATAATTATTTCTTAAAAGTTCACGTGGACCTAAAAGGAGTATCTGTATACATATATAATAAGGCCATTCACTTCCCACACGTTTTTTAAGGTGCTTATTAAGGTTCCAAAGAGATTTATTATAGAAACCAGTTCCAAAGAAAAATACGGTTCATCTCCTACATACGTATATGGTTTTCTGCAACTCGGTTTTTGCGGGAAAGACATCTGTGAAAGTCAAGGTTTGTATGTGTTCTTCAGAATTTGAGTACTAGGTTGATCTTTTTTTGCCACATGACAGTATGTAACAGTGCTCTCAGATTTTTTTGCCACTGACAGCATATTAAAGCTCATTTTAGCAGTCTTTGACATATTCTTCTGACCTTTATAACCTGAAATGAAGCTTCAACCTATTTGCAGGTTCGTATTGACAAGAGATGATGGTGGAAACTCATATGAGGAAACAAGTTCCTCTCCAATGGTGGTTTAGAATGGCTGTGCTTCTTAGCTTATTCTTTTTCGGTGCCTGCTCGGACTCTTCTGAGAGTGTCTCATTTAGGTTCTCCCCACTCTTGCTTTTCTTCATTAATAGTTAGCAATGTTGTCTTCTTCTATGCTTATCTTTGTGTGACTGGATAAACGAAAAGGAAATCATCATGAGATGAGAAAACGCACTCAGAAGGAACATCATGAAATTTAATTACTTACTACTAATCATTTTAGAAGATTCCATATAGCAGTCATGTTTTTGTCTGTTTTCAGAACTTTAACTATATAGCCTTTATTTAACTTATACTATTTTTATACACATATGGTTTCTGTGCATGGTGCTTTTCACTTGCACCCTTTACTTTGGTAGAAAAAGGACATGATGAGAAAGAGTTTATTGGTGAGGTTGAATCCACATCTTCTCCCGCTCCATGCATTCTTTGACTAACTCAAATGCTTCCTTTATGTTTTCATAATACTCCTCATGGCCTGCATTTAATGACGCAAAATTTGATGAAAATGCAATTCACTCTAACGTCTTTTTAAGTCTCAGCAAATGCATTATTCAAACAGACTCTTCATAATAATAGTATAGGCTGATGGTCTACTTCAGAAAAAACCAAATCTTCCTTTCAAAACATAACAATAATTTAAAGTCCATACACCTAGAATTGAAGTTTGTCTTTTTCACATTTATATATTTATATATATAAAAATATATATACATGTTCCTTTGCCTTTTTTATATCTGCATATTGATGTTTTTCACTGGCTTTTATATTAGTTACATGTCTGTTTTTTCTCTTTTGTTTCATTTCTCTTTTCATCTGCATTTTATGCTAAAAATGGAATGTAAGCTATCATTTTCCATATAAAATAGACATGGTAACCTTTAATTTAATGCTTTTCCTACCACCTTTTAACTCTGTTCTCTCTCTCTTTCTCCAGCAAGAACTAATTATTTGATCAGTAAGATAAAAAAAAACTTCTTAAAAAAAGAATTGGATTTAGTTATGTTAATTATATATATTAAGTGAATTATTTTTACCTTTACTCCATATCAAAAGTAAAGTAACTGAGTAAATATAGATATGTGTGGGGACTAGGGTAGTTTTACATTAATTGATGCGCATAGATAGGTGAACGTAAATCATTTTTCAAAATTGAACAACTTAAGTTGCCAAACTGTCTAAAGTAACTGCCCTTGACATTAAATTTCATCTTTATCCTCCTTCAAGATAACGTGGTGTAAATTTAATTAGTTATTAATCTATATCATTATTTAATTCATATATGAAAAAATTATTGATTTTTTCTAATAATTGTTTTCATAATTATATATAAGTATTTTTCATTAATTATTAACAGTATGTAAAAATTTATTATAGCGTATAAAGTTTAAACTCATTATTATATTATTTTTACTTTTGTTGCTATTATAAAGATAAAAAGAAGTCTAAGAGTTTTTATTATTTTTCCTCGCAAACATATGAAGTTACTTTCTCTATATATTACTCTGTTTGGAAGTAAATGGAAGGGTTTTTTTTTAAATGAAAAATAAGTGTATTTTATGTTTTTAGGTTGATTAATATAACGAAAAAATTAAATAAATGATTTTTTCCCATTTCTCTCTTGCTGATTTCTGATGTTTCAATCAATGATCAACATATTTTATTTATCTTTTTTGTTTTCTTTTTAAATCAAGTGATGAAAGCGATTGTGTTTTGTTTCCATTCCAATACCTAGGTTTCCATCGACGTTCTTTTTCAGGAATTACAAGTAGAATTAAGCACAACATACAGCTTGGAAAAGAAAAACAATAAACCTTTCTGTAGAAACTAAATATCAAATTATGCATACATCTTTTACATTGATTATTTTATATTTTTCTAATAAAAAATTGTAGAAACTAAACTATTGCACAACTATGCATTCAGTTCAGTGTGACTGTTCATTTGTTCCATTTTTTATTTATTTGAATATTGTCAAATGACAACGTCGCAGTTTGAAATGACTTGATTGATTTTTAACTCTCTTCTTTTCCTGCAATACTTCAACTTGCAGAAAAGGTTTGAAGACTGCTCCTCCTCCTTCTCCTGTCAAGCTGAATACCAACAATTTTACGCAGGTGATACTTGTTCTTTTCCATGATAGAATTCGTTTAAAATATTCAAAAAAAAAGAAAGAAGTAACCATTAATTGGCCTGATTTTCCCGTCAAATACTTATGTTTTAACAGCTTAAGTGTTGAGATGATTTTCAGGTAGTGATTGACAACGGCATAGTTTCCCTCAATTTGTCAAAACCTGGAGGCTATATCATTGGACTATACTATGACGGAGCTACGAATATCCTTTCTCAAAAAAATAATGAAAATGATAGAGGGTATGTATATAACTATATATATATATATATATATAAATTACATTGAAGTTATGATCGATTTTCTTCAAAAGCATAAAAGTATATGCTTGTTTGACATGTATAAATAATCTGGCTTTCATATTTATAGGTACTTGGACGTTGTTTGGAACGGAGCAGGAAAACCTTCGTTTTTTGAGAGGTACACTATATTTGTATTATTTTAGAATACATTATTTAATTTTCTCTTCTATCTTCAAATTTGGTCAACTCCATTGTTGTATTTGCTTAGTGATATGATACATTAATAATAAAACAAAAATTCAGGCATTCATCTCATTATAATGCATGCATGCATGGTTTGTGTACTGTTGCAATTCAAGAGACAAATTAATGATTGATACTGTGCTGCAGAATCCATGGGACAAATTTTTCAGTCATCGAAGCAAGCGATACTTTGGTGGAGGTTTCATTTCTAAAAACATGGACTGCTTCCCTGGAAGGCTCAAGTGTCCCCATAAACATAGACATAAGGTGTGGATTTCAAACCTAAATTTTGTCTTAATGTTTGAAACAAATGCAGAATTAGCTCGTCAACATTGTTTGCTATAAACTTATTTTCGTGCAGGTATATATTGCGAAGTGGCGATTCTGGGTTTTATTCATACGCAATATTCACTCGTCCACCAGGATTTCCTGCAGTTACTGTGTATCAAGTTAGAATTGTTTACAAACTCGATGATGGCAGGTAAGTAGAAAACTGTTACTATCAGATAAGTAAAAAGAAACATTTGCCTTTGATTTTGAAAAAATTAATGTTAGTAATTTTCGTAGACTCGTAATTTGAAAGAATGGTTTATTTATTACCAACGAAACCAATGATGCAGGTTCCACTATATGGCCATATCTGATACCAGGCAAAGGAAGATGCCAACTGCAGAAGATAGAATAACGGGGCAGGTCCTGGCTTATCCTGAAGCTGTTCTCTTAACCAAAGCAACTGACCCACAGATTCGAGGAGAGGTAATTCTTTTTTGCTTACGCCTCTGTTTGAATCGACATTGATTTTTGTTGTTGTTACTTATGATGTTTATGATACGAACACGTGTTTGTTGGGCTTAGGTTGATGATAAATACCAATACTCGAGTGAGAACAAAGATAACTCTGTTCATGGGTGGATTACAGAGGACGATTCAGCACCCGTGGGTTTCTGGGTGATAACTCCCAGTAATGAGTTCCGCAATGCTGGGCCCACTAAGCAAGATCTCACTTCTCATGTTGGCCCAGTTTCTCTTTCCGTAAGACCTAACGAATCCCTCAATGCATCAACAGAGTTTTCTCTTATATTAAGTACATAAATAATGGTATTAAACATGTACAGAAAAATATAATACTATTATGTTGAACATGTATCAATATTTGAATATTCTCATTCATATTAATAGAACCCACGAGGTGAAACTAAAGTTGAAGTACTTCTTTACTTTTGTTTTTGTTTTTGTTATTGTTCTACTAACTTTTTTTATTTTGTGTGTGCAGATGTTTACTAGCACTCATTATGGTGGCAAGAAGGTAATCATGGACTTTGCTAAAGGGGAGGCTTATAAAAAGGTTTTTGGGCCAATTTTTGTTTACCTTAACTCTTTTCCAATCAAAACTCCGTTCAAGTCTCTGTGGTCAGATGCTGTACAACAGGTTCTTATTATTATGACCTTTAACACTCACATATGATCATTAATTATAAATTATTCGAGTGAAGTATTATATTATGACACAATTGTTTGGTAAATTAGTTATCCAATGAAGAAAAAAAATGGCCTTATGATTTCATTGGATCAAAAGATTTCTTTCCACCCAATCAACGGGGAACGTTGTCAGGAAGACTTCAAGTTAAAGATGGGTATATATGCTAATCCTTTATTTACCTTCATTTTATTCTTTGATTCCATAGGATCAACTTTTATAGGTGAGGTTAATTCCTAATTGCTTTATCTAATTCTTCATCAGGGGAGGGGTGGCTCAACCAGCTAAAAGTTCTTACATTGGTCTAGCTTTACCTGGAGATGAAGGATCATGGCAAACAGAAAGCAAGGTACATTTGGTATAGGAGTCAATGAGCTTGAATTTCTTGAACTTTGAATGGCTTGTGAAGCATTCAGCTAAAATGTGTTTGACCTCTTTATGATATTCACAGGGTTATCAATTCTGGACTCAAACTGACAAAGATGGAAGCTTCTCAATTACAAATATTGTACCTGGGAAGTACAACTTGTATGCATGGGTCCCTGGTTTCATAGGCGATTTTAAATATCAAATTAATGTTATCAAACCAGGTAACATATCTTCTTCTCTCATGTATGTTTAGTATAGAATAGATATGCATGCTTTTATCCTACGATTTAAACTTTTGGAGGAATTGATTCATGGCATGGCATTAGAATATACTCCATTTTTGTTGCCTTAAGTTTTCAGTCTAAGGTACAATAAACCTGTGCAAAGTTAACCCTTCAAGCTGTAATTATTTCAATAGAAAATCGTTTTGTGATTTTACAATTTCACTTAATAATTTAAACTTTTGAGATGATAGCAAATACCCAAATTAATTATAACTTGTATGTAATATGTGGTGTAGGAGACAACATCCATTTGGGTACACTTGTATTCAATCCTCCAAGAAATGGTCCTACTCTATGGGAAATTGGGATCCCAGATAGGTCAGCTGCGGAGTTCTATGTACCAGACCCTAACCCAAAGCTCGTGAACAGATTATACCTAAACGATAGCATAAACAGGTTAGCCCAAAGCTCATTGTCAACTACTAATTTTAACTTCCATTAACATGCACGCTATATTTTCAGTTTTTCTCAAAGTATTTCTACTGTGACAGGTTTAGGCAATACGGCTTGTGGGCACGTTACACTGATTTGTATCCGAAAAATGATCTCATTTTCACAGTCGGTGTTTCTGACTATCACAAGGATTGGTTTTATGCTCAAGTTACCAGGTAGATTTTGTTTAATGTATAGAATTTTCTGTAATTGGCATTATGAGTTTTCTCCTCTAAATTACACTGATGAATGCAGGAGCATAGGAGAAAGCCAATTCGTGGCAACCACATGGCAGATTCAATTCCAGCTTGAAAATATCATAAAGGGAGGAAACTACACACTGCAATTGGCCCTGGCATCCGCCAGTAATTCCCAATTGGAGGTACAATACAAGAATTTACTTCTTCCATAATTGATTTTAGTTTATTTTTCTCAGCTGTGAGTATGGTGTCTAACATGTTTTGAGATGGATGATCAGGTTAGGTTCAACAAACCGAAAGAAAACCCTCCATACTTCTCAACAGAACCGCAAATTGGCGATGACAATGCTATAGCAAGGCACGGCATCCATGGATTGTATAAGTTGTATACAGTAGCTGTAAATAGTAATCAACTGGTAAAAGGAAATAACATCATCTATTTGACACAGTCAATAGTCAAAGGTCTATTTGAAGGAGTTATGTATGATTATATCCGATTAGAAAGTCCTCCAACGACTTCTAAACAAACTTAATTCTGCCTAGAACTTGTAGTAGAGCAGTTTTCATTAGGATTCTCTCATACTGTAGTTTGCAGACAAGCATGCATAATATCAAATTTTGCTGTCATATAGGAATCATGAAATTATGATCAAAGAATAAAACCATTATCTTCTTGCTTCTGAATCATGAAATTATGATCAAAGAATAAAACCATTATCTTCTTGCTTCTTGTATTTTTATTAAGAGACGGATATAGGTTGCTGATTTTATGTTATTATTATTCCATTCTACTGATACAAAACTATAACAAAATCCCATTAAAAGTTCGATGTTGAAAATTTATTTGAAGAGTATGATTCTATTAGTGAAGGGTGACCAATTTTTTTTGAGTTCTTATTCATTTTAAATAACTAGTTTGGACTCTAATATTGTCTAATAATGTCTTAGTGAATTTGGAAAGTTAGAACTAATTCTCCTTCTTTGATATAGATATAAAATATAAAATGGACATTTGTGAAAGTAATAATCGTATAATAGAAAATAAAACAAAATATAATAATGACTTCAAAAAATTTTAACTTGGAAAACCTCTTCAACTTCATATACAAAGTCCATAGAACCTAGTCCAGAAAATGTCTTCACTATGACAAAAAAAAATGGAATACAAAGTCTCTCTAACATTACACTAGGATCTCTATTCTTATGGTGGATATCTATTATCTCATTTACTCTCTATGTTGCTCTTCTCCTTTGTTTTATTTCTCTTTCTCACAACTCACAAGTTCCTTTTATATAAAAAATGAGAGAAAGACTTCTTCATAAAGAGATAGTAGATAATTAATGTTTATCGCATTTTTAAGATACCTTGAAAATACTATCTTCAATTTAAGGTTGTATTTCATAGTCTTTAAGACAAATATAATTCCAAAACTTTGGAATGGTCATCACCGATTCATTGGTCATGATCATCGTTAAATTAAGGAGAATATGGTACCTAAAATTTCATAAAATAATAAAAATGCTTAAGGAAATACAATAAAACTATATACATTATCTAAGTTAGTTGTACAAGTACGGTAACACCTCAAAAATATTTTTAGCAAAGATTAGAACAAAAAAAAAAGAGTACAAGCCTCCAATTGGGCTTCACCTTCAAGCCTGAACTAAATAAGACTATGGTTGTTTCTTCTTGCAACTCCATATATTTTTCTCTCACCTCCATGAATTTTTGTATTTTAAAAAGTACCCCGTTATATGCATGCTAATGGGGCAAGTATGTTTCTCATTGTGGTTCACCTTCATATTTTTCGTGGTCTATATCATGCGAGTTATAGCAGTCCTAGGGAATTTGTTCGGTGTCTCGGGGTTGT
>Ga0123342_1006487_pt1 | contig 16184 bp, 7 predicted proteins | sample Turbeawhitnodule_FD_89960 | JGI IMG/M metagenome (GOLD analysis project Ga0123342, IMG submission 89960) | Root nodule microbial communities of legume samples collected from Mexico - Turtle bean Mexico white nodule | ecosystem: Host-associated > Plants > Roots > Nodule | place: Mexico: Nepantla... | reverse complement strand
GCGGATGTAGGTAGCTCCTGTTTTGGGGTTCTAAAATGCCAAAGTTGGAGGAACTGTTATCTAGGGATGTAAACTTCTGGTGGAGTAAAGTATATGCTAGTATGGACATGGATTATGGTAGCAGGAGTAAAAAAGGGTTGGAGTCTTGATATGTGAAGCGGATTGTAGTTGGAGGGTCTAAGGCCTAGATGTCTGTCACGTTTTTTGAGGAAACCAAAGCAGAATCGAAGGCTCTAAGCTGGATTATGTAGTGAGAAGTATGCTATGGTAAGGGTAGGACGATGGAGGTTTTATGGTGCAACATGGTCGAACTTAAGTGCTGGACCTTAATCCTGGCTTGGCTGCTGTTATGTTCGAGCTTCAGTGCTTGGAAGGGATGGACCAAATGAGTGAGGTGTATGCACGATTGATCCCATAAGCTGTTGAAGTTGTGGGGCTGAATACTACTCCGCTATGCTGAGGAAGTGGACCTTGACCCTTGCACTTTTATGTTTTGTTTTGAGCCCAAGTGTAGGAGAAAAGCTTAGGCTTGGCTAGTTACTACGCAGCAGGGTATCTTTTTTGTCTATCTTGCTTATTAGACTAGCTGTTGGTGTTTGTATAAGGGTTGGGATACCCTAAAGTATACCTTTAATTTACTTAATTCTTTGTTGATAAAAAAAAATAAAAAAAAATCTTAGTGTGGAACGTGGTTCACCTCATGAAAGTGCTAATAAAGACTAGGAGGGACTTAGCAGAGGCGGGAGGGAGAGTAAAATATAGGTTCTCCTAAGTTTAGGCAACTGCAGAATATTGGGTATGACTCAATGTCAAGCTAGGCATATAGGAGGTGAAAATCATGATCTATAACTATGGAATAAAAGGTTTTTCTTTTATGTTGTGCAGGTTATAAATTGTCTCAAACACATGCACAGTATCAAAGCAGGAATTGCTTTGTATACAAACATTAGTGTGAAGAACTGAGGCAACCCATAGTCCAAGGATGGGAAGGGAGACTTGTTCATGTTTTTTTTGCAGGTATAAGAACATTGGATGCCGGGATGGAAGTCTGATCACAACAAAAGAAACTGGCTATGGGGCAGTCAATATAATTCAAGGGAACCAAAGTAATGCAAAGCTGTCATAACGGTTTGTTTACTGATGAATACTAATTGGATCCAAAGGACAACTGGAATGGAAGCAATACTACAAACAAAAGTAGATGGCAAAGAGAGAAAACATGAGTGCTGGACTGTGGTGCAGAAAGCAGAATCTCTTTGGCAGAAGAGCAAAACAAAAGACTGCTAGCAAGAATAAGGAGACATTGTTTTGAGCTGGTTATTTGCAGTGGGATGCCCTTCGAATGTCACATAGTGAGGGTCTGGTATAGTACTTGGGGATGGTTTAAAATCTAGATGGTTAGTGGGCTATGACAGTGGGATAGCATATGGAAGTAGTGGCATGAGTCATTTTTTTTTCATGGGTTATAAGAGGTGAAAGTACATAATTCTATATCCTCGTTTCATTCATTTTGTAATAAGCATCACCATATCCTCGTCTTTCTTTGCAAACCCACAGCTCGGGCTCTCCCAAGCATTTTCACAAACAGGCTACAGCCACCACCAACTCAAACTTGTTTGAGTGAGAACAAAAAAAAATGAGATTAAGAATGTGTGAAGTTCTTTGAGTTTAAAAAATGAGACTCCTATTTCCTATGGGCATGCACAAACTTTTAGATTCCTTTCTGAAGAAATATGATATCAATATCATTTGAAGTGAGCCAAAAAAATTGAAGAAAACAAATACCGTTCAGAGAACCAAATTGTAGAGAAAGGCAGTGATGCAATTACAAAGAGAGACAGGTAGAATATGAATCAATGTTCAGTTCGGAGGAGTTATCTAATCACTAGTTCTCAAGAAGTGCCACAAATGATTGAAAGCTCGTTAAATCTCATAATAATTCACTAGTAGAAATTTGTATAAACTGAAATCAGTAACCAAGAGAGTTCAAATGATCTAAATTACATAGTTAAAAGAACATTATTGAACCATATATCAGGATAAACACATTCACCAAACTAATAGACAGAGCATTTATTGGAACACGCATTGGACACATACAAATTATCGGAATTTTGAGATGAGATGCACATCACACCAGTTGATGTGACTACACATCATATAGTTCAAACAATAAAAGAGTGCTACAATGAAAATATCTCATAGTATCGATATATATAATAAAAGATGCCAAATGATTATAGAATATTCATATCTGTAGTGGTGTTATATGTCTAAATAACAAACAGAGTGAGTAAATCTCAATTGGTAACAGTGATCCGTGTGACACTTACATTTATATTTTTGATAAATACAACATTAATATGTCACTTTTGAGGAGTTACAAATTCTTTTTCTAACTACATATTACTTCGGGAAAGTAATAGAGATTGTTACATCAGTACTAAAAAGATTCTTGGATCTTTTTGATTTTGGTACTTCCTCTTTTCTTCCAACTGAAAATGCTGGGTGCTTGGGTTTTGGAAGCGTCATGCTGTCAGTCCCTAGCATAACAACAACATCTGACATGGTTGGTCTGTATGTTGCATTTTCTTGAACGCACAACAAAGCAATGTGTATGCACTTCTCAACTTCACTGCCTTTGAAGGATTTTTCCAGCATTGGATCCATCAATTCCAAACATTTTCCTTCACATCATGTTCTCCAAGTCTACAAGTATTTGTCATTAATTTGTGAATAATACTGTCATACTTTAGTTAGCTAGTATGTTGATATTTGGTTAATCAGACCAAAGGGATGACTCACATATAAAAGAAGAGTTTGACCATGTTCTGACAGATAGAATCCGTTGTTCTTTCTTCCACAAATGGTTTCTAGAACTACAACTCCAAAGCTGAAAACATCAGATTTCACTGAAAACAATCCTTGCATAGCGTACTCAGAGCCATCTATCCACTAATTCAAAACAATAGAGCTTTGTTAGTTTCTCTTGTTTCAAGTATATAACAAAGAATTTCATTTTTTCAATCATTAAACTTTGCACTATGTATTCACAAGTCCTACTGATAAGATATGTTTGGTATAAGTAAAACTCAATAAATGCCCATTACTCGCTTTGTATTTGCTTGGTTCTGTCCAATTTCAAATGCCCTTGCCAATCCAAAATCTGATATTTTTGGATTCATGTCATGGTCTAATAGAACATTGCTAGCTTTGAGATCCTATGAATTACTTTGAGTCGAGAGTCCTCGTGAAGGTATATAAGACCTCTTGCTATTCCATTGATAATGCTTAATCTTAGTTTCCAATCAAGTTGTTTTCTTTTCTCACCATCTGTCAACTCAAGAAGATAGAAAGGATTTGAACATCACAAGCCATTTTACAAATCACGAAATGCTAAGTATTTGCCTTACACATGAAAAAAAATACCAACAGATAATATAGCATTTCCTCCTTGAAAAGATGACTTATAAGTTATAACATGGTATAACTTTAGTTTAGTTTCATGTTATGAAAGCAAAACATGATGTATTAACCTATTTAGGAATTTTGCATAATAATATATGTACCAAAACGATAACTAACTAATTTCTATTAGAATGGGTAAAAAGAGCAACATACAAGGAGAAAAGATCCATCGACCTGTTATCTATATAACTCTCTTCAAACATTTTGAACTCGAATTAAATTTTGTGAAAAACTGAGAAAGAACTATTTTTAGATGGTATAATTCTGAGTTTGAAAACTGAGTTCTTAGAACTTTCTTTTGGCAATCTTGGAGATCATTTTAAGTTAACCCCTAAGTGTTCATCTAACTTGATTTCAGTGTAGGTGTAATCATTTGGGTGATTTTTTTTTTTATCAGCAATAAATAAATAAAATTAAAGGGATACTTCAGGAGTATCTCAACCCATATACAATAACCACAAGTGGACTTCCTATATCATCCACAAAAGAAACTCTCCTTTATGGTTGGAGCAGAACAACCATAGAGTGAGAAAAATATACCTAAAAATGTAACCAACAAGTTACCTCAAAGCAACATTTAACTTAATCATTTGGGTGATATATTCTTAGGCAGATTGCAAGTGTTTCTGATGAATAGGATGTTTAGTATATGTTATGTAATAGGGTTTTACAGACCACTTTTAAAATCATAGATCACCACAGCTCCGCATACACACTTCTTTCAATCTAATTTCACAAAAAGATACAGTTCAATAATGCTTATAATTTTTTCTCGACAATATTAAATCCAATTGGGTTTCAAAATAAGGTATTGGCTTCCTAAATATAACGATTGTTATTTGACTTCAAAAGAGAATATCATAATAAGACAATAACAAGACGAGAAGTTGATGCTTGAAGAAAGTGGTGAACTAGAGATTAAACCATTTGCTCTAAATAGATTGTAATTGCAATGATTCAAAGATAGTGTGGAGAATTGGCACCTGATGAAAATGTAGGCATACGAGAACTGGTGCTTTCCAATTTCAGCTTTGTCCTATATGTTTAATCGTACAGAATCAACCAATATAGTTTTGATTTGAGCAATCTTTTCCCAATCTTCGCCCTCTTCTTTCTTACACCGCTGGTCGAGCAAAGGACAAGCTGTAATTCTGAGTTGTGAAATAGATTTGGGCAAACCCTCCTCTGGCAAGAATTGGAGTGTTGGACAATTTTGAAGAACCAATTCCTGTAGAGAGGAGAGGTGATAGAGACCCGTGTAGTCCAGTTTCTTAAGATTTGGACAATCTTGTATGTGTAGCTTAGTAAGGGAGACTGGGAGCAAACCTTCATCTGGAAAACACTCCACATCCTCGTTTTGAATAGACAAGGATTCTATGGAAGGGTTGGTTCCCCAAACCCCCTTCTTCATTGAGGCAACAACTTTGGAGGAATTCAAGATAGATATGTGTTTTAGATTTAATGGCAGACATCCGTCAGACAACTCCACTCCTGGACAATTATTTATATCCAGATTATTAAGAGATGGAAGGAGGGCAGACATGAATTTAGGCATTGATTTCAATTTCTTCAATTTTGCAATACAAAACCTCTCTAGCTGAGGTGCAAATAATCCTTCATTGGGAAATGATTCAAATTCAGAGCAATGTAGAATTGACAGACCCTTCAAATGACGATGAGGGTGCCCTTGTGATATTATTTGTAGGTTACGACAGTTTCCTAAACAAAGGTCGTGGAGTTTTGGGAATAAGTCTAGAGGGAAGTTCGTGAGAGAGTCACAAGATTGATTGATACAGAGTTTTGTAAGGGAATCATAACAATGGTTTATGGGAATATTCATGTCAGGACAAAAAAAAATAGTTAAGGCTTGAAGAGGAGTATGAGATAGGAGCATATCAAATGAAGATGTCTCCATCTTTACACCTTCACTTTCTGGAGTCGAAGCCTCAGGTTGTTTGCAAACACCAATAGTGTTATACTTTAAATAAGAAAGGTGTTCTGACAAGTGTCCTTTCAGTTTTGGACAACTCGACACAAAAAAATGTCGAAGACTTGGAAAAGCACTTGTCTTGCATTCCAATTCTTCCAATTCCTTCATATTTGAAAAGGTCAACGTTACCAAGGATGCAAATGCAGATGAGCTATTCCCATAAAAATCAACATCTATCCTCACTATCTGATCAAGGCCGTCAATTTTTAAGTACTTGAGAAATGGTAAAAGTCCAAGGGAAGGCAACTGCAGGCAATGTTTACAATTCATCAAAGTTAAGGACACCACACTCAATAGAGAATTATCAGATAACCAACGGGAAAATTGTGTTCCACCATAGCCATCGATTGACAACTTCTTCAAATGTCTACAAGGTTGCAGATTCTCTAGTATTTCTCTTTCCTTCATTGAATCGTCATTGTTCCGCCTCAAATTCCATTGTAAATATAACCTCACAAGATGTCTTTTATTCTTCAAATCCGCTGCCAATGCATCACATGAATTCACCATATTTTCAAGATTTTTAATTGACAGTTGTCCTTGAAGATCAAGTTGTCCTAGTTGTTGAATACTAAACTCACTACTACTTTTGCCAACCTCAAACCTATCCATCCATACTTGAAGATTTTCCAACTTTCCTAAAAGAACTGGAGCCTTTCTTAATGAAGTTCCAATAAGTTCAAGGCGACGCAACTTAGTGAGCTCGTGCAAAGTTGAGGGCAGCTCCTTCAAAAGGAAACAGTGGTTCAGCTTCAACACTTGCAACCTATAGAGTGAACATATTGAGTCGGGAAGTCTATTTATAAGTGTGCTTGAAAGGTCTAATGAACGGAGATGTATAAGATTAGCTATAGTGTCAGGCACCTCTATGTTACCAAAATAAGATAAAGATAAGATGCGTAAGAATTTAAAGTTGAAGATCAACTCTTGTATTGACATCCCACAATTCCAGTTGAGAAATGTCCGTAGCCTTTTAGCATCACATAAACTCCTATACTCGTCACAGAAACTCCTATACACATTACATTTAAGAAGAGTGTTTACCGTTGAAAAGTGACGGGTAGTCTTTGGCACGCTTCCTGGTGTATCAACACCCAACCTGTAACACATTTCACCAGAAACATATTTTGCTAAATCATTCAGAAGGTCATGCATCACAAACTGTGTTCTTCTTTTGTACATTATTTCCCGTTTAATTGACTTTTGGAAGAATGACCTTGATAACATATCATTAAAGTACTGTTCACCTACTTCTTCGGGAGACTTATTCTGTTGAGAGCATTGTAGAAAATTTTCAGCCATCCATGAGAGAATTAAGCTCTCCTTGTCAAACATATGGTCTTTCGGGAATAAAGCACAATAACCGAAACATCTCTTGAGATGAGAAGGAAGATGGTAATAACTCAATAACAAAGCAGGGATGATTTTACTATCTTCTATTGGTAAGTCCCATATATTACTTCTCAATACACTTTCCCACTCTGAAACAGATGACTTTGACTGTAAAAGACCTCCTACTGTTTCAAGGGCTAGAGGCAGTCCTTGGCACTTTTCAACTATCTTCATGCCAATCTCCTCCAACACAGAATTTGACTTAGGGTTATAAACTTGAAATGAACGTTTAGCAAAAACTTGCCAACTGTGATCTTTTTGTAATTGCTTTAGTTGGTGAATCTTGTTTGACTCCATGATAGAAGCAACTTTCTTAATGCGTGTTGTGATAAGAATTTTACTTCCCTTAGCACCATATTTAAGAGGAGTTTGCAATGATTTCCATTGATCTCGGTGTTCATTCCAAACATCATCCAAAACCACGAGAAATTTTATTCCATTCAATTTTTCTTTCAATCTTCCCTGAACCATTTCTAGGTTTCTGCTATTATCAGTTTCCTTACAAATTGACTCAAGAATGGCTCTGGTTAACATGAAAACATCGAATTCATCAGAAACGCAGACCCAGGCTTTGATAGCAAATTTAGTCTCTATTATTGGATCATTGTATACATGTTGAGCAAGTGTGGTCTTACCAATCCCTCCCATACCCACAATAGAAAGTATAGACAGTTGGCTACAATTCTCATTGTCTGATGTCAGCCAATTAAGGATCTTTTCTTTGTCCTCATCTCTGCCATAAATAACATCTTCAACCACCAACGATGAAGATTCATTTCTTTTCTCTAACACTTTATTACCCAATTCTGATCCCACACCACCAACATTTTTCAGACCTAGATCATCCTTTTGGTTTAAAAGAGATTCAAGGTCATCTAGGAGTTCTTTCAACTTGGATTCATGAATGCGTACCTGGCTAGAACTGCCTTGGTATTGAAGTTGTGACTCAGTTTTGGAAAATTCATAGTCTATTTCATCCAGCAGATCCTCTGTGTCCAGCAACACGTCTCTGACCTCATCAAGCCACGCTTTAACATATGCATTTCTGAACTGCTTTAGTTCTGCATCATCAACCATAGCATTGATGGACACCAGCTTCCTCCTCAAATTTTTCAGCAACTTCTCATCCAGCTTTCTCCCACGAAAGTAGTCCAGAAGTTGACGAGAATCGAGCTTGTCAAATAGGACCTGGAGAACAGCTCCAAAAAGAGCACCACCAAGTGTTTCTAGGACTGGCATGGTTGGAAAGGAAGTGGGGAAATGAAAGAGAAGAATGGATTGTGAAAATTGGAAGTGCAGCTTAGTTAGGTGAATGAAGGAGTCACAAAGGGTAATGTGTGAGTATTTTGTTGAAGATGGCTTTACTTGAATAACGGACTGAGTGTTGATTATTCCCGACAGCACCATGTGGGTTTTATAATATTTTGAATCAACTTGACTGAATTAGTCTATTTGGGTGGGTTTAGTTTATGAATAAAGACACTCATCCCACTTACATATCACATGACTATTAAATCGGTCCATTTCCTATTTTCTTTATTCTTTTAGCAGAAGTGGTTCCTTATTAAGAATGGTTTGGAGTGTAACAACAAATATATTTGATGAATTAAAGGGTTCGTTTACAACTTGCAGAATTTTGATTTCTTCCATATGCTATTTTTGCATCACTGCTTGTTTAGATTCTTCACAATCGTAACCAATAATGGAAGGTTTATACCAAGTGTTGCAGCTGGGTCAGTTGGGCATGTAATGTATGTGGATTGAATATTTGATCCAATTAATAATTCCAGTACATTGGATTCAATGCTTCATCTTGAGGTCGTTTAATATGACCATTCACAACTATAAACAAAGACCAAAAAGAAAAAGATTCTTTCATATCATTACACAAACGACAAATATATTAAGACAAAAAATCAACTCCTTGAGACCATTTAAATCAAATATAGTTGTTGTTATACTTCAAACCATTCTGAATAAGAAACCACTCATGCTAAAAGAAAAAACAAAATGGGAAACGGACTAGATTTAATAGTGGGTTAGGGGTCTTTATTCATAAAGTAAAGCCACAGAAATAAACTAATTCACTAAAGTTAGTGCTGTCGGGAATAATCAACAGCTACTCCTTCCTGCCCATCACTCCTTTATTCAAGTAAAGCCCTCACTAATTACCTTTTTTGTTTTGCTTATTGTTTATTTTATTTTGTAGATTTGTTTTTATTTTATCTTCAAATTTATTTCGAATTTATTTTATTTTATTTTTTTAAAAGAAAAAAATACTTAGTTTTTTTCCCCACTAATATCTTTTTCAGGAGGAACGCAACATGGCAGAAGGACACTTGGAGATTATGTCATGTACCAAGGGTCAAGGTATTTTTCTAGTATTGTAATACCTACTATGATGAAGATCAATCAACTCACATCATACTACCACTAAGGTCTTGGAAATAAAACCCGCTTTTCTCACTCTCATCAGTACCCATCAATTTACAGCAATGGATCATGAGGATCCATATTCATATTTGGATACATTTTATGAATTGGTGGGAACAATGTGCTTTCAATTAGGTGATATTGAAAATGTTTATATGCTCTTGTTTCCTTTTTCATTGGCAGGAAAGGCTAGAGAATGGATCAAATTACTTCCAAATCAGAGCCTTACTAGCTAGGAGGATGTAGAGGAAAAATTTCTACCAAAACTTTTTCCAATTTCTCGCTACATGAAAGCAAAGTCTGAAATCTCTATGTTCAGACAAGGAGTAGATGAAGTCTTTTGTGAGACATGGGAAAAATTCAAGATGATATTGAGAAAATGCCCAAATCATGAGTTTGAAGATATTGCTCAATTGAGCCTATTCCTAAATGGTCTCAGATCTGACACAAAGATGCTCCTAGATGCTGTAGTTGGCGGCATAGTGACGGTTCTTGATGTATAACAAGCGATAAGGATTATTGATGTCTTGGCATCAACTAATTATCAAACCCAACATGATAGACGATGTATTCAGAAGAAAGGGTTGTTAGAAGATGCACTCTTGGCTCAAAATAAATTTTGACACAGTAGATTGAGTAACTAATCGCACAAATAGCTAAATTGCCCCAAAAATTACATGTTGTTTATTCATCTCAAAGCCAGAGTCAACCAATCAGGTGTGATTTTTGTGGAGGTGATCATCTTAATGGTCACTATTCTTATCAGAATAATTCACCTGAAGTTGAGGATCCATCCGTTCTTGAAAGAATATGAGTAAAGTTGAAGACGCTCTGGAAAAGATTGTGATCGTGTAGGAAAATAACATGGCCACGATTAGGAGTATAAAGATCCAGATGGGACAGATGGCCAAACAAATTACACAGATTGCATAGAGACCAATTGGCTAATTCTCAACCAACACCACCATCGACCTTGAGGAGAATTGTAATAATGTAGTGGCTGAAAAAGAAGATGAGACTGAGGGGAAGAGAGATGAGAAAGAGAGAGAAAAGAAAAGAAGTGAGGAGAAGAAAAAAAAAAAATGAAAATAAGGAGAGAGGTGTTCTTGGAAAAGATTATCATATCCTCATGCTCCTTCAAAAAAAGAGAAGGAAAGAAATTTTTTTGACCCCATTTGCTTCCCAAAAATTATTTTGTAGGAAATCTGAATCAAGATTCAACACTTGGGAGATTTCAGAAGAACAGGAACTATATTGAAGAGAGAAATATAGAGCTAGAGGATAGATACAATGTCATTATTCAAAAGGGCTTGCCTAAAAAATCCAAGGATCCAGGAAGTTTTAATCTTCCGTGTCTATAGCACTAGAACAAAATGAATAAACAACGACTATTTATTTAATGCAGTTTTAGGGTTAGTTGCTGTCATTCAAAACACGGTGGTATTTTTTAAATTAATTTCATTTACAAATGCGGCTATTTGTAATAGCCACATTTTAAATCATGCGCTTTGATTTAAGAATGCGGTTATTTGAATAGCCGAATTCTTAAATTAAATTCAAAATGCGGTGGCATTTTTTAAATTAACTTCATTTAAGAATGCAACTATTACAAATAACCGCATTTGTAAATCAAAGTGCATGATTTAAGAATGCGGTTATTACTAATAGTTGCATTCTTAAATAATTTTTTACCCTAATTCTGAAGCACGCCACTTTCGCTTTCTTACTTTCTTCCTTCATGGCGTTTCACATTTTCTCTTTGTTTCTGCTCTGGTGTTCCTCTCTTCTTCTGTGAGTTTCATTGTGTTCTCGTGCCATTGTAAGTTCGTTTCGATTCGCTCTCTTTCTTCTTCACCAATGGTTTATAAATTTTTTTCGTTTCACTTATATGTTTGTTTTCTTGCATTGGCGAAGGGTTCTCTGGCGCTTCGTTTTCTCTTTTGTTTCTGCTTTCGTGCTTCCTCTCGTCTTCTGCGAGCCTTCATTGTTTTCTTTGTGCCATTGTAAGTTTGTTTCGAGTTCTCTTTCTTCTTCACCATTGATTTATATATATTTTTTCGTTTTTCTTATCTGTTTGTTTTCTTGTATAGGAGAAGGTCACCACTGCTTCATTGCCTGCTGTTTGAGTTTTTGCTATGCCGTATTTACTCCATCGTTGATGTAGCCACCGTTGCTTCCGCCACCGTTGTTGCCTTAGGGTTTAGGGTTTTATTTATTTTTTAAAATAAAAAAAAGAATGCGACTATTTACCATAGTCGCATTTACGAATGCGACTAAATACCTTTTTATCTCTTCGATTTAAGATTACGTGTACAACAAATGCGGCTATATAACCGCCGTTGTAGATATAAAATAGTTGTCGTTGTAAACCCAACTTGGTATGGATGAAGTATAAGATTTCTCTTATTTCAATTGGCTATTGAATCATTTTCTATGCATTAAGAGTTGTGTATAAAACAAAGACATAAACTAAGTTTTGTGTGTATAAGTATGGGGAAGGAACAAGTAATAATTCTGATGTAGAGGTGTTTTATTATGATGGTAAATTCTACTATTTGTGAATTTATTGATTTTTGTGTCTGGATGGGAAAGATAATGGTATGATGTAGGTTGGTGGAAATCAATGTTGAAGTTAAATGCATGTTATATATGTATGATAATAATTGGAAGAATGATAGCAAATCTGGAGGCAATAATCAATCTTCATTATTTTTTTATGACTGTAATGACGCATCACAAAAGGCTGAAAGGTATTTGCTTAGTGAATGTGCAGGGGAAATCAAAGAGCAAAGACCAATTGGGGCGGTGATGGTAATTCACAAAGAATTCTTTTGAGGATGTATGGAAGCACCACTTTTGGCTTATTACAGTAAATAGAATTGGAATAGAGCATTGGTAGGAAAATGTGGGAACAATAAAGAAAGAGGGTTTTTTTGAGAGAGATGCAGTGGAGTTTATAACTTATACCAGTAGGGTGTATGGTCAAGTTATTGTAGGTACTTTTTGTTTTTTTTTTCTATATTTGACTGCTATAGTGCAAAAATTAAGTAGACCGTTTTCTTTTTTTTGTTAAGGTGATTAGATGAAGTGGTAAAGATAGGTTGTCTATTTTTTTTATAAGGATTGAAGTATTTTTGTTTATATATTTTATTTATTCTTTGTTGATAAAAAAAATGTGTTACAAACAAAATGAAAAGGAAAAGGAAAAGGTTTTTTTCTTCTTGCTCCCATAATTTTTAAAATGCACTTTATTGGATTCTGGTTTTCATGACCCATACCATAGTGTAACAACCTTCTTGTGTGTGCTTAATCTTTTGTGACAGATGACTGTGTTATGCTATGACACACATGATGTGGTGGAAAAGGAAGAGAGTGAGTAAAGAATAAGAGAGGAAAAAAGAATTGTATTATCTTATTCTATATATGAAAAAGAATACAGTATATATGAAACTCTGTTACAAAGAAACAGAGTAATAGAAATAACAAGAAAATATATTTTGTTATTGTTGTTAATAAGAATTATTTTTATGTGTATTATTAAGAATTATTTTGACATATGTGAACTAGAAATTTGCAATTAACATCTATAAGAATTATTTTTTGATTGATGTTTGTCAATAGTTATTTTTTTAATAATCAATACCACCGACATTGTTATTTATTAATTAATTACTACAGTTTATTTTCTAATGTTCACTAAAAACCTTAAAATAATATTAACTAAACCTTCTTTTGTCAATGTGAGCAATGAGTTTTTAGTCAACATCGATGAAAAAGTAAGAAAAAAACCCAATCAATAATATTATAAAAATAACCCTAATTATTATTAATATAAATAATTGATTGATATATTGAAAATAATCTGAATCGAACCCATAATGGAAGGTACAATTTTGTCAACCTATATCTAATGAAAATAATTGAGAATGCTCTCTAGAAAAAAAGTATTTGAAAAGGTTTTTGAATAAAGTATTTGAGAAGATTTTAAGCTTTATGTTTTCCAAATAAACATTTAAAATTTATTTCAAAAACATTAAAATTCAAATATAAAATTTATCATAGAATATTTTGAATTAGACATTCTAAAATTCATTTCCAAATCCATTTTAAAACATCTTTAGTGAAAATGCTTCGTAAATGTGTGAACAATGTTGTTTTTTCTTGTTCGTTTTCACATCCTCATGTTCATACAGTGTTCTTGTTTAGGGTAATGTAAATGATGATCTTGTATAGTTTTAAGCCATAGTACATATTTTTCAAAGTTTTCAAATATTTTTTTAGTGATTGTCGTGTTAGAAGTTCTCTTATAATTTGTGTCAATGACGTACAGCATTTGGCTAGAAGCAATGTATATATTCACTTTTTGACTAATAGGGATATATGAACATGATCGATGAAGAAACATGAAAACTACATAGGATGTGGTAAACAAAGAAAACTACATTTCAAATGGTATATATCTGGATATGTGTGGACATAATTGCTTTTCAACTCAGATATTTCTATACCTTAAGAATTTGTGTGCAGTGAGTAGAGTTGTAAATATAAATCATGTTGACAGAAACTGCAAGTTTTTATTTCATCGTCTGAGAGAATAACTTAAGAAAGTCCATATATGCATGCACCATGGTGGAAAATGGGAACACAACTAAATGTGAGATCAATGTGCTTTGGTTTCTTGTTATGTTTGAGATTTAGTTGTTACACTTATACACAGGCACAAACACCCATTTACCAGGGAAGTTACTGCCAAAACAGCACCCAAGAATCTCTCACCACTGCATACCAAACCAATCTTGAGAGAATCCTCTCATGGATGTCCTCAGATGCAGCCACAAGCAAAGGTTATAACTATACCAGCATAGGAAACAACTCCACTGTGTATGGCCTCTACAATTGCCGTGGTGATGTGGTTGGATACTTTTGTCAATTCTGTGTCTCTAATGCTGCCAGAGAAGTTCCTCAGCACTGCCCCAATAGGGTGTCTGCTACAGTGATGTATGATTTCTGCATTCTGAGGTACTCAAATGAGAACTTCTTTGGGAAAATTCTTACATACCCAACATGGCATGCTGTTGGAACAAAAAACATTTACAGCAAGGAAGAGACTAAGAAAGGTGAGGATTTTATGAGAGGCTTGATCAGAAAAGCAACTGTGGAGACCAACAAGTTGTACTACATGGATGGCTTCAAATTGAGTTTCACACAAGAAAGGTATGGCTTCGTGCAATGCAGTAGAGATCTCACAAATGGTGGGTGCAGAGAGTGTTTGGAGGCCATGTTAGCAGAAGTTCCCAAAATTGATGAGCAAAAATTAGGATGGTCCGTTTGGTCTGGAACTTGTATGATAAAGTATGATGACTATATGTTCTACCTTCCTGAAACAGGTGAATCTGAATCTGAATATGATAATAGTACTTTTGGCATTTTTTTTTTAATTTCTAGTTTAAAAAAAATGTTTTTTTTTTTTATGTTGTGGCAGATAAAAATGGAGTTAACAAGAGGTCAAAAATCTTGATCATCAGCTTCTCTGTGATGGGGTCAATAACTCTACTATGTTTGGGTGTATATTTCTTTTGGAACAGAAGAAGAGGTAGAAAAGATAATTTCCTGCAATCACACTTGCCATAATTTGTGTTATAGCTTATTTCTCCTACTCATATATGGCTATTGTAGATGGGATTCGGCTATCATCATTTCATAAAATTCAAACTGAGGAAACATTGAACACTGACCTGCCTATAATCCCATTAATCACAGTTCTGCAGAGTACTGATAACTTTTCAGAAGCATCTAAATTGGGGGAAGGTGGATTTGGCTCCGTTTACAAGGTTTTCATTGTTTGAATTTATGAAATATATTCTTTATTGCTTCCATCTTTCTATATGATATTTTTATCCCAAACTTTTATCAGGGAATTCTACCTGATGGAAGACAAATAGCAGTCAAAAGGCTGTCAAAATTTTCTGGACAAGGCTCAGAGGAGTTCAATAATGAAGTAATGTCTATAGCTAAATTGCAACATCGCAACCTTGTAAGACTCTTTGGATGCTGCTTGGAGGAAAATGAAAAGATACTTGTATACGAGTATATGCCAAACGCAAGTATGTACTTTCACCTGTTTGGTATGTTTTCAGACTGCTTCAATGCTTCATTGCAAATACATAGCATTTTGGTTTTTTGCTAAATGGCCTGTGATGTTCAAATCTCTTTTATCTTCTTGAGTTGACAGACGATGAGAAAAGAAAACAACTTGATTGGAAACTAAGATTACGCATTATCAATGGAATAGCAAGAGGTCTTCTATATCTTCATGAGGACTCTCGACTCAGAGTAATTCATAGAGATCTCAAAGCTAGCAATGTTCTATTAGACCATGACATGAATCCCAAAATATCAGATTTTGGATTAGCAAGAGCATTTGAAATTGGACAAAACCAAGGAAATACAAAGCGAGTAATGGGCACTTAGTGAGTTTTACTTATGCAAAACATATCTTATAAATAGGACTTGTGAATGCATAGTTCAGAGTTTAATGATTGAAAAAATGAAATTCCTTGTTATATACTTGAACAAGAAAAATTAAGAAAGCTCTATTCTTTTGAATTAGTGGATACATGGCTCCTGAGTACGCTATGCAAGGATTGTTTTCAGTGAAATCTGATGTTTTCAGCTTTGGAGTTCTAGTTCTAGAAACCATTTGTGGGAGAAAGAACAACGGATTCTATCTCTCAAAACATGGTCAAACTCTTCTTTTATATGTGAGTCATCCCTTTGGTCTGATTAACCAAATATCAACAATACTAGCTAACTGAAGTATGACAGTATTATTCACAAATTAATGACAAATACTTGTAGGCTTGGAGAACATGGTGTGAAGGAAAATGTTTGGAATTGATGG
>Ga0123342_1006486_pt1 | contig 16185 bp, 14 predicted proteins | sample Turbeawhitnodule_FD_89960 | JGI IMG/M metagenome (GOLD analysis project Ga0123342, IMG submission 89960) | Root nodule microbial communities of legume samples collected from Mexico - Turtle bean Mexico white nodule | ecosystem: Host-associated > Plants > Roots > Nodule | place: Mexico: Nepantla... | reverse complement strand
GGGATCAAGGTCACTTCTTTGGTGGTGTTGTAAGTAATCTAGGTTTGGTTACTTAGTGGATTCCCCAGTGGTTTCTGGGAAGACTGGATGTAGCTCTTGGTTTAAGAGTGAACCAATATAAACTTGTGTGTGCAATCTCTCTATCCCTTAAACTCTTTAATTTCAGTTTATACTTGTTAATTGGTATAAACAACCGATTGTTTCTGCGAAACAACCGATTGTTTTTCTGGTGTTGTGCTAAATTGCTTTGTGTTTTGGCAAACTGAATTCTAAATCAAGTTTTCTCCAAGGAATTTCATTCTAGACTAAAAAGTTTGCGAAAACCCTCTTTAAACCCTTCACCCCCCTCTAGTTTAAAGCCATACATTCTAACATTACAAACTTTGCATCCCAAGGATCCATTGGAAAGCTTCTTATCAAAGAAAATCAAGAGGGGGGTATCATGAGCCATTTTGAAGTTGAAAGAAAAGACTCTTACTTTCTTGAAAAACAAATTTAATTTACCACACATGAGCGTAACTATCTAAAGATTTTGCTCTAGATGCATAACTTGTCTTCAAGCTAAGTCTAAAGTAATGCTTCATGGGCTCTACGCACCTCTTTCCATAATTAACACCCTTGTGTTGACATTAATATGAATTTTGTGCTTGGACTCCCAAGAACCCAAAGGGCCTATGATTCTACCTTTGCAGTAGTGGATCATTTCGATAAAATTACTCATTTTATACCATGCCACAAAGTAGATGATGATAGTCATATCTCAAGACTTTTATTTAAAGAAATTATCATATTGCATGGTCTATCTAAGACTATATTGTCAGATATGTCAATAAAATATGGCCAAGTGCAAGAGGGGGTAAGTTGAACAAGCAAAACAATTTCGCAAAACTTTAAAAGCCTTTTTCAATTATTTGAAAATTATGTGTTAAATAAATAGATTAAAGGATTCTAGTATGCCATTTTAACATACTGATTTTCTAGAAAATTATTAGTAATGTAAAAAAATGAATATAACAACAATTAAAAAGATCAAAGAGGAAGAAAGACACTACAAATTTATATTGGTTCCCTCTTGTTAAAAAACTACATCCAGTGGCTCAACCACACCAGCTAAGTCATGCTAAACTCAACAAAATTAAGATTACAAGTGATCAAGACCCTACTTCTTGCACCCTACAAGAACATATTCTACAAAAAAAACTCTGTAAAACCCTATTATAGTTCTTCAAAACTGAACAAATTATTAAGCAAAACACATTGTAATCAACCCACAAACAATACAATGAAACGAATTAACCAAATTCTCTTGATTCCAGTTAAACATAGAAGAAATCAGGTTCACAACCCCTTTAAACAATCAAGATGATCTCCAAAACCTGAAAATAAATATCAAAAACATAGTTTTAATCTCAAATAAAATATAAATCTCATAAATAAAATGTATTCACACATTTATTATTAAAAATCCTCTTTTTTTAAATGTTTTAAAAATCAGATTTATGAAACATATATGTCAGTTTTAACAGATTAAAACTTCAAAATAATATTTTAATTAAAACTTTAAAATAATATTTTAATTTCACTTATTAGTGAGATCAGCAAATGATATCATTATTTGAACTTGTTAAAAATAGACTGATAAAGCGTTAAAAAAACATAAGTGATTTCATTATATTAAAACACTGTTTAACAGAGTAAAAACACTTAAATGAATTACTTAAGGTTTTAAGTAATTTTAACAATTTAACTCGACAATTCAATCAATTAAAATATTCACAAGAATGCTTTAAGACTTCAATTATGATCATTTTAACAATTTTAATTAATCAATTTAAATTATCTCTTAATAAAAAATAAAACCAAACACCATAACAAAAGAAATATTTGCAAAACCAAGAATCAACTTAATCTCAAGAGGCAAAAGCATACAACTAAAACAGACGCACACATCCTAATAAAAAATTATGGCTTCAATCATCATAAAGATTGGATTCATCAAATATAAGCTTGATCTTCAACTTCAATAGGGATGTAAAGTTCTTAAGTCACTTTTGGGAAAGACTTGGAACTAAACTTTTTTTCTTTACCACATGTTAACCTCAAATTGATGGGAAAACTGAGGCAATGAATAAGTCTTTATCCACTTTATTGAGGGTAATATTTAAAGGCAACGAGAAGTCTTGAGATGAACATCTTCCTCATTATAATCGAGTAGTCTACAAGACTACTAATCTTTCTCCTTTTGAGGTTGTTTATGGTTTCAACTTATCACACTTCTTGTTTTACTTCCATTTTTTGACATTACTTCTTTAATGCATAAGGAAGAAGTGTCTAGATCTGAGTTTATCAAGAAGTATAATGAGAAGGTGAAAAATCATAAAAACTCTAAAATATGTTGAATACAACAAAAAAAGGAGAACTAATTTTTGTGGAAGGAGACTAGGTTTGGCTACAATTGAGAAAGGAAAGGTTTCTCTCTCAGAAGAAGTCAAAAATCGGTCCAAGAGGAGATGATCCATTCCAAGTCTTTCAGAGGATTAATAATAATGCATATAAATTAGATCTCCCACCTGAGTATGGAGTCGTCCCTATTTTTAATGTATGTGATATGTCCCATTTTGCAAGGACTACTAATTATGAGAATGATCTAGATCTAAGAACATATCCTCTTTAGAAGAGAGGGATTGATGGATGACCATATGAGAGATATCATATTGGCCCCTTGATAAGGTCCATGACATTGAAGATTGAAGAAAAAATTCTCCTACTTTATATTCTTTTCTTTCTTCATTGTTTGTATAGGTGTAGGTTTCCTTTGTATTTTTGTAGGATTTTACAGACGCACATGTGAGCCTTGATTGATCCTCACATTGTTGGACAACCAAACACCTTAGAAACTCTAGTCAAATTTAGTCAACACATAATAGAGGCTAGAAGTCCCACATTACATGGAATACACCAAAATATGGTACTTCACTCTTAATTGAAGTGCGTCGATCCTCTTTTTGTTTCAAACTTCAATCCGACTTGTTTTAAGCCTCACATTCTTTATAACATGGAGTAAAAGAAAACTAGACATTTATATATAAAGTCCTTTTGCCTCTTACAAAACTTACTGATTAAATGAAATTTGAAATGTTATTAAACTTTCTTTTACTCTAGTAGGTCAAAACATGAAAGTACTCTATTGGTCCTCCTCCTCTTGAAGACTTGCCCCTCGCCTGAGCCTTCGTCATCGGAGGGAACCACAAGGACGCCCTTGCCCTTGTCAAGGGGGGCTGGAGCAGATGTGTGGGCCACAGCCAGTGGGACTGCGGCAATCGGAAGGGTTGAGTTAGGGGTTTGGACGGTGTGTGGTGTTGGTGATGGGGGAAGGGTAGGCTCAGCAGTGGGGGTGTTGGAGGCGCCAGCCTTCGCGGATGTTGCCTTGGGGCGAGCCCTCAAGGTCTTGGCCAGTGCAATACGCCTCGATGAGTCCATCACTGATGCTGCATCAGACAAACAAAAGAACAAGAGGTTAGAGCTAATACCAGCTAAAGGCACATGCAACACATACAGAGATTTGGAGCAGACAAACAACACAAGCACCAATAAGAGAAAGCACATTAAGAGGTGTATATGAAGAAGACAAGTAAGGGCATATATTTTCCTACCAAAGTACCGAGAAAGGGCGTCTGCATTAAACTCGCAAGCTATGAGCTTTGCGGTGTTGAAGACGATTCCCAGGTCGACCAAAGCCACACATACTTCTCTATCAGCAGAGGTTAGTTCGTCCAAAGATTTGGGCTTGAGCAGCTTTGGCTTTTCCACCCAATACAAGGGGAAGCCATCCAGGCTTGTGGGGTCGCGCTTGGCGCAACACACCCTGAAGAACTTGTCTTTCCATCCCTTGTAGGAGTTCTAGAAGAGGGTTAGGAGTATCCTTCCAGCAACCCCAGAAAAGCTTACCCAAAGGCTCTTCCCCTGTTTCTTCACCTCAAAGAAGTGGAGGAAGACGTCCACTGAGGGTGGAATGCCCAAGTACCCACATAGAATCTTGAAGGCCCTAATGAATGCCCAGCTGTTGGGATGTAGCTGGGCAGGGGCTACGTTAATCTCGGTGAGCAGCTCCCTCTCGAAGCTTGTGAAGGGCAGGCGCAGACCGGTGCGTTTGAACACCGTCTGGTAAAGGAAGAAAAAGGGCTTCCCACCATTGGACCTATCGTCCACGCAGACCGGCTCCCCGGGGGTTCCGTGACGAACGAAAATGTGGGAGTCATGGCTACTGCAGAAGGCATTGAAGTTGTAGGTTCGTGGGTCACCCTGGTGGTCCTCCACGTCTACGACGGTAGTCAAGGTCGTGCACTCAGCTAAGAGTTCGTCAGGGGCCCAGCGGTACTGAACCCTATAGTTGATCCCGAGGGGAGGAGGATTGGCGGTTGTTTTGGTGCGTGCCATAGATTGATGAAAAAGCTGAAGAATGGAGAAGAGGAAAGGTTCAGTGAATAGGGTTAAGGCGAAAAAGGGGAAAGAAACCCTAAGAAGACCCCTACCCACGCGAGAAATCCAGAAAAGAGGGGAGAACGAAGAAATGCGAAGGAAAAGAGTAGAACATAAGAAATGCATGAATATAAACAGTCCTAGGCAGTTATGAGATCAATACAGTAAAGTGTAAGGGGAATCAGAGTGGGAAACCCATGCCTTTTGTGATTGAAGGTCGAAAAGATGTGAGCTTTAGTGAAAAGGAAGAACGCAAGAGTCGCAAGGTTTTAGAGAAGAAGATAAACAGTGCAGAGAAAAGCGAAAAGTGATGGAATAGTGCCTTGAGCGCGCGTTATCGAAAAGTTATAACGTTAACTTGAGAAGCGCTAGCGACACTCGTCCCCAGCTGTAGGATCGTGCCACGTGTCGAGAGATTAACGAGCAACTTAAAGCGTCACATCTTCAGCACAAAGAATGTCACGTCAGCTGCTCAGAGAATGTCATGTCAGCAGGAATGCCACGTGGATGATAGGGCGAGGCCTTAGTCTTTTCGCTGAAAACAAGTATCAGCTCAAGACTGGGGGGCTTGTGTACCGTCCCGTCCCCGGGCGTTGACCAAAGTCAAAGTCAAAGTGAACGTCAAAGTCAACATATGGTGGGACCCCTCAAGGGGGCCCAAGGAAGAAAGTCAACAGGTTGACCGCTTGAGGCGTCACCAGGACAAGGCGTCGCCAGGTTAAGGCGTCACCAAGACGAGGCGTCGCCAGGTTAAGGCGTCGCCAAGATGAGGCGTCACCAGTTGTAGGCGTCGCCAAGATGAGGCGTCGCCAGGTTAAGGCATCGACGGTGTCACCCCCCGATACCCATGGGTAGGAAAGACCGTGGAGGGGGCGACACCACGAAAGGCCCCAATACCTCAGAACAGTAATAAAGAGGAGAGAAAGGTGGCTTCAAGGCCATATTCCTAGTACCAGTGAGGAGTAACCTGACTTGTGAAGTACCCACGCCACCCCTGGGTCAGATACGACCCATGAGAGGGCCATGCCCAGGGGCGAACCATGTGCGTGGTACGAGAGGAAGGTAGATACACTCCCAGGGCGAGTGACTAGAGGTTGGGGCGCATGAGTTGGCACCCAAAAAGTCACCCCTTGTGCCAGATGCACTTCGAGGAAGGAGGACTTACACGATGGATTATCCCTAAGTTGGGTTACGACGCTCTAAGGCCCTCCACGTAGAGTAGCGATCAAGTCATAAGAACACGTGGCAGTAAGCATTGAAACATCAAGGTATATCAGTTTCCCTGAAAGTCTGCTAAGGTACGTTTTATTTCAGTTTACGTTTCGAACGCTTTAAAGCACTTTAAACGCTTTAAATGCTTTGAACGTTTTAAATGTGTTGAACATTTTAATCGCCTTGAATGCGTTTTAAGACGCTTTAAATGCACTTTAAGACGCTTTGAATGCTTTGGACGTTTAAAAGAGGCTTTAGACGTTTGAGACAAGGATCGAGGTTTTTCAGTTTTACACACACTCTAGTTGCTTGCTCGCGCACCCACTATACGCACAGGCAATTAGGGAGAAAACCAGTTACTCAGTTATTCGACCACCTTCAGAGCATTCATTCACGGTGTTCCAATACGGAGGTGTGTCCTTTGATGTTTCTCGCTAGCTGACTTGATCGTCGGAGTGCAAACGGCCGCGAGGGCGCCCTTTTGTTCACTTCTTTTCAGGTACTCACGACGGTGCAGAACGAAGGTGTCCTAGCTCGCGATCAGAAGCCACACACGAAGACGTCCTTGGTCAACCGGCGGAAACAGAACATCAAATCATAACTTTAATAAGTCAAACACATTTTCTTAGACATTTAGATAAAAAATATTTTCACAATATAAATGATTCTATTACTTATATTTTAAATGATCAAACTCTTTGAGTAACATCTATTCTTTTAAATATTATTTCTAAAACCTTCTTTACATTAATCAAAATAATAAAAGATGTGATTTGTTCAACTTGTATCTAATGAATTTTAGTCCTTAGTTAAGAATTATTAATTTTAATTCAATATTATTAAGTTAAAAATATTATTTATTGGAAATATTGTCTGTACATTTATAGTATTAAATATTATAATGTTTTAAATTATAACAATCAATAGTTTTATAAGAATAAAAAGTTGAAGAGTTATATAGTTATTATTGAATTAAGAAGGTAAACAAACACCTACTTTTTTTTTCAAGGAGAGATTAGTTATATATCTTATTAGTTAATAAAAATATTTTAATTAAATAAGAGTTAAAAACGGTACAATTAAAATTACAAAAAAAAATGGTTAAAAATTGTCATGTTTGCGCACTGATTATAAAACATATTATTAAATAGATATTTATTTTTTTCAAATTAAGAAGAAACAGAAGACAAAATATTTTACCCTTCTAATAGCCATTTTGCTGATGGTGGAAACTTGCCAAGTTCTGTGCATGTCCCTCTCTGAACAGAGATAGAAGAAGCCCTTGCTGGTGATTGAGTAAAGTAAATTGTAAACCTGAGAATCGGAAGGGAAGATGGAGATGGAGGAAATCACAGGCGGTGGCAACAACAGTGAGACTAGGATCCAATTGTGGTGGGGTGTGGCCGCCGCTGCTCAAATGGGTTTAGGTATCCGTTCCTTCGCCAAATGGTACGCAGGCGATTTACGCTTCATGCCTCTCAAAGCCTTTACCGTCTCCTCCCTCTTCCTCGGCAGCGCCTCCTCCGCCTCCGTCCTCCTCCTCCAAGCAAACGGCATCAACGGGGTACTGCTCTCACTATCTTTCCATTTTCTGTTTTGACTATCTCGCTCTATGTTTCATGTTTGTGGTCTCTTTAGGGACCACTTTTGTGTTTAGGGTGGAAGGATGATGGACATATCTTTGTTGCATTGAATTTGAAAGAGGGTTTGATGCTTGTGGAGTGTGGTGGGTGAGGATGGAAATCTAGTTTTAGTGGGGAAAGAAACTGATGGGGTTATGCGATTAGTTGATTCTGGGGAGTGAATTCTAAATGGGTTTTGGTTTATTTTTTGTTTATTGGGTTCTAGTAATGCCAAAAAGTTCTGCTTCTAAGTAATTTAGGTTAACAAGGGAGGGAGTGTCGCATGAGTTCTTGAAAGTTTTATAATTTGTATTAGGCAGTGGAATTCTAGTTGTGAGTGACAGGTCAATTAAGGGTATGTTACTTGCAGACTGAAGTTGGGTGTGGATGAGATGCCTTCTTAGTTGGGAAAATCTATGTTATCATGTAATTTGCACAGTGAACTGTAATGTGGGTTTTGGTTTGTTTGTACGTGGAAAAGTTAGGTTTTTGGGCAGCAAGTTATCAAGGAAGTTTGAGCTTGAAAGAGGATAGTAGTGTATAAACTGCTGTTAGACTTGGAAGAAAGAAACTATCGTGTTTTAGTTATTTTGAGGTGGAACTGGAATAAATTAATAGTTCATTGGACTGTAAGTAACTATTGTATTTTGATTGACCAAAGAGAACTATTTTTAACTACAGAAAAAGCCTTAAATGAGATTTTCCTATTATGAATGTTTGGTCATACTTTGGCAGCACTGATTACATCATGCCAGTGCATTATTCTCCCATGGCTTCATCTAGATATGATAATCCATCCCGGTCAGCTCTTGATTGATTGTGTGACTCTTGAGTAACATCAGTTGCAAAACTATTGACAAATGGTATGATTTTTAAATTAATCTGCAATAATGAACAAGATGTTTGATGTTGGTGTAGTTGAATATTGAATAATTGAGGCCAAATCAAATTGATGTTGATCTTTTTGTGCAAACTTTATAGTTCGTGTGGTTGAACAGTAAAGAGAAATATTTTTAGTAAACAGATCTGTCATTGTCACTAGTTTCACAGGAGATCAAATTACTTATTAATTCTAAATGAATCTCTACATTATGTAGAATGATGGTGTAAGGATATACTTTTGTTCTTTGTATTCCTTAGGTTGTTAAACAATGGAGAAAGAAGCACCAATATGCTGTCTTTGGTATTTTGGATCAAATTGTTCCTTGACTTAAACATTGTGTAGACATAAACTTGAAGTCAAAGCTAGTTTTTCTGTGCTGTGCTTTTAATATGAAAGTATTGTGAGTGTTAGGCATGTTAGGAATGAGAGGTGAGTACTGACAAAAAGTCAGAGGAGGTAGGTTCAATGATATCCATTCACACATGAAGCTACAGCTGAGGTTTTGATGTATTGTTGAAGGTGGAATTTTCTCAACCAGGATCATGTTTTTCCTATGTAGAGGTTTTGATGTATTGTATTGAAATGCAAAAAAAGGGTGCACTATAAATTGCATAATGGTTGTGAAAAGGTACCAATTGTTCAGTTATATACAAGTTAGTGGCACAATTTGTGGTTCTATGGTGTAATGTTTCAAACTCTTGAATCTTACAGATTCTTCATTCACATGACAAAGTTATGCATTTGGTGCATGGCAAGAGTTGTAAACTTGTTTGTTTTTCTTTAGCCTCTACATTTAGCTCATTATTTTTAAGTTTAGTCCATAGTTCTCTTTAAAAACCATGTTAATTTGGATCAATAAATTGGTTTATTTTTCGTATAATAATATAAAATAAACTAAAATTGGGTTCAAATTAGTTGATTAATTATTTTCCCTGGATTGCTTTATTATTTTCCTTTGCTTTTTTTGTATTTTTTCTAACTTTCATGGTATTACATAGATGTGATGTTCTATCTTCTTTACTTGTATCAATCAATGCTTCTATTATCACTTTATCGTATGCAAATGCAATGTAGTACAAAAACTTTTATAATTGGTAGTTTGGTACCTTTTCCCTCTTGGCACTTAAGTATCACAAACTCAATAATTCTTAGTTAGCTATTTTGAAATGTATGATACTATGGATGGTCATAAATTGATACAAAAGAAGTTAGATTTGGAGTTATATCATAAGACAGTTTTGTATTTTGTATCTCACTAATACCATTTCTTATTTTAAGGTGGTTTTGTTGTTAGAAACTTGGAATTCATGATGTGAATATGACTGGTGCAATGTTTGTTGTTAACTTGTGATAGATGTCATGAGAACTATTGATGTTCTTTTCACTTGACTGTGGGATCTGGTTCCCTTTTTCAGTGAATAAGATGTCTGTTCTTTATCATTCTTAGATGCTTTATATGCAGACATGACATGACTATTTTCTCTTCCTTTATAATATCACTTATAGGTGCAAGATCTCCTGGAAGCAGGCTCAAATTTAAGAGCAAAACTTGGGTTGCCTCCACGTACGCAAAATAAGTAAGCATATGTTTATAATTTGTACACTGAAAATATATCTCCAATCTGAATACTGTTGATAAACGTTCTGCATAGCCATTGCAAAGGGAAGAAAAACAAAGATTGGTGTTTCTGTTAACTGTTTTAAAATTTTGAATTTGATAACAAATCTTCTCAGGGTACTAATTACTGGATGAAAATAGCATTAGATAAACCATAAAAGCATTTAATATCATGAAATCTCAGAAAGCATTTACATTTTCTTATTAATTAAAAGGATTTAATGAATGGTATTAAATGCTTTTAAGTCCGTTTTTATTGACATTTGTTAGCTAGACTCTTAAAATTTAATACAAATATGGAGTGAATTGTTGGGATGGGGTCTATCTTTCACCAAAGTTATTTTAGTTTTTAGTGACGGAAAGGGAGAGATAAATTGCTTAACCTTGTGTTTGGATAGAGAGTTTTATAACTGCAAAGTCTTTCTTGGCCTTCTAACATTAATACTCATGGGTTTTTAATAACTTGTAGGTCTTCTGTGAAATAAAAGTAGCATATTTATTTGCATAGGAAAATGGATGATTTGTGACAAAAGGCTCAGCCATGTCTTGTACTGATATCTGGTGGTTTGATTCCTTGGTGGATACAAAAATTATAGTAAACGTTCATGGGATGGTAGTTGCAAGGTTTGAAGGTTTTATGTGCAAGTTAATAATCACATGCTTTTGCCCTCAAGATTTTGCCCTCAGGTTTCGCAATACCTGGCCATTTGGTGCATCAACTATCCATTGTCATCTGTTATTTAGTTAACTTCTAATGGAATATTGTCAACACTTTATTGGCACACATAGTGGTACCATTATTTCATGAAATGGAATTTAACTTGCATCCTCAATAAAGAGAAAATGTTGTTTCTCATCCATTTTACTGTTGTATCTGCCAATTGATTTTCCGTTTGGTGTTTTTTTTTTTTCTTGAAAGAGTTTTAGAGAATAACATTACAATGTAGAATTTCGGGTATCCTTTTGGAACTGTTCATGGGATTCATTTAAAATCATGAAAATATAACAACTGTTTACTCAGAAAGTACTTCAAATAAATGTTCCATTTTTTGAATGAACAACATTTAGTTGGTGGGAGCAAGTAACTACATCCTACCACTTTCATTGACATTTATATATAAAATCTTCTGACTAAGATGAAAAGAAAATATGAGCTAACATGGAGAATAGGTGTTATGAAAGTAGAAAGTATCATTGTCTTGTATTTCATATAATTTGGTTCATTTTAATTTTATGACTATTTCAATTATATTACTAATGCTTTTTGTTGTAACTTCTTCATCAATACATAAATATCTATGTTACAGAAAGGGTAGGTTAATGTTTTTTTTTAAAAGAATTAGGTAATGCGGGTTATATGCTTTTTATTTAGACTAGTTTATTGCATAGAGTCATCTTTGAACATTTAAGACACTTACGCTATTGCGTACTAGTTAGCAAGCAATTGTCTTTGTAATCGTACTAATTGGATGTCGCATTTGAATTTGCCTTTGTTCTGCCAATTGGATGTTCCATTTGAAGCGTTTCGGCGGCTTCTTTGATGGAAAAACCAATCAATACTTTTAGTGTAATTGCAACAACTTTAGGTTAGAACTAATTATGCCTGAAATCAACGTTTTAAAAATTGGAGTAAGACCTTGAGAATTGAGACTCTTCTACCCAAAAGGTCTATATGCTTTCTAGCTTGGGCATTCAGTTTACCTTTTCTTTCTTCCTGTCCCTTCTTTTATCCTCTTCTATTATCATCTTGTCTTTTTCCTTGTTATGACCGTACAAGGTCGTGATTTTAGCTCCTATTCACTATATTAATTACTAATTATTTAGGATCTATTTTAAAGATAACTTAAATGCATTGATGACATCATTGAGATTCACCAATTAAATACTCAATTATTGGTGGTCGGATCTTACGTTACAACAACTGGATCCTATCTCATCAATAATGTAATAAATCATTCATGGGTCGATCGAGCCCAATTTCCTCCAACTTAAGGCAATTTCTCCCTGTACCATATCATTTAGGACATGCACCCAACAAAAAATTTAAAACTCAACATTACCCTGGTTTCATTTTTGCTTACGGATGCAAAAATCCGGAAGTGATTGTTATATACTCCGGATTTCGATATCTGGAAGGTCATTTTCATACTTCATTTAAGTTTCTGGATGATCATATCTGGAAAAGTGAGTTATGAGTTTCGGATTTTCATATCTAGAATGGTGTACTGTAAATGGTATTGAGAATCGAAATCTGAAACTCATTTATGTTTGTTTACGGATTTTGATATTTGGAAGTCATTTATATTGTCCAGATAAACTTTTGGATGGCGAAATCTGGAAGTGACATATTAGTTCTGGATTTGTATATCCAAAACTTTGTGATTTGACTTACGGATATGAATATCTAGAAGTTAAAAAGTTTTAAATTATTAAGGGAAAAATAGACATTACTTAGGTGTTGACACAACTCCCAACTTCAGACACCGAGCCTTATAGACATAAGCCGATTACCATAACTCAACGCCACTTGGCTGATTACATCACACTGAAAAAACCTCAGGTTTAATCACGCCACCACTGGAATCAATTTCTCATATAACACTATTTACGCTTTTATTTCTCCGTCTAACACTATTTTGTTTTTATTTCCCTATCTAGCACCCTTTTATTTTTATTTCCCTATCTAGCACTATTTCAAAAGTAAAAAAATAAATTAATTAAAAAAATTAATAATTTTAATTTTAAATGCATTAAAAAAATAAATATTTTTAATGTTTAAAATAGTTATTAATGAATAAAGAAATGAGTTTTTACAAAATAAAAATAAAAAAGTAATAAATTAAAAATGTTTAGTTTAATTTTTTTTTAAATGAAGAAAATAAAAAAAACTAAATCCCAACATAAAAGTTGAATCTATAAACATAAATTAGTATTTATTTTTATTATTATTGATGATGTAATCATGTTAATTTCAAGTAAAAAAATATAGGATATAATTATAAAAAAAAAACAAAGTCAATTAGTATTAATTAGTAGTGGACACAGATAATATTAAAGTGTCTACTCATTTTTAAGCATTAAGTATAACATTTGCATTAATTTTTTTTTTAGGATTTTGCATTTAGGGTAGACACTTCAATATTATATGTGTGTCTACTACTAATTAATACTAATTGACTTTGGTTTTCTATAATTATGTACGGTATTTTTTACTTGAAATTAACGTGAATACATCATCAATAATAATAAATAAATACTAATTTTTGTTTATAGATTCAACTTTTATGTTGTTGTAGGGTTTAATTTTTTATTTTTTTCATTCTTAAAAAAAATTAAAATGAACATTTTTAATTTATTACTTTTTTATTTTTATTTTGTAAAAATATATTTCTTTATTCATTAATTATATTTTAAACATTAAAAATATTTATTTTTTTAATGTATTCAAAATTAAAATTATCATTTTTTTTTAATTTTTTTTTTTTACTTTTGAAATGGTGTTAGATAGGAAAATAAAAACAAAAGGGTGCTAGATAAGGAAATAAAATCAAAAGGGGGCTAGATGGGAAAATAAAAGTGTAAATAGTGATATGAAATTGAGTCTCCCCATTGGTTTAATTCAAAAACTGGCAATTTTAATTTTCCCATCGTTGTTTCACTAGTCCACCATTTTCCAGTCTTTTCAACTTTCTTGCTTCAATTCAACTTGCATCCTTACTCCACTGCGTTCCTTTATCGTTTTATTTCCTTTCAACCCTTTGTTTGCATCCCTCAAACCATAAAAAAAAACCATCTTCACATACGCTCTTGCTACTCTTGTTTTCTGCTATATCTGGTTGTGATGTTTGCTTTTTCCACTCCCCTTCCTTTTATTTGCTTTGAAAGTTAGTAGTACATTGTCATGGATTATTACTCCCTTTACCCTTGGGTCAAACTAGATGTAATACAAGAGGTTTCTATTTATACAACCACTAAGAAACTTTGAACCCTTAGTCATGGTATGTCTTTAGTCGTTCTGGTGCTAAAAGACGACATTGTCGATGTTTCATGTCTATAGATGTTATACAAGGAAATCTCTACTTTTTTGAATAACGTACCTTGTCAAGTTTGTTACCTTCCTTTTTATAGACTGAAACTAGGGTTTCCTCTTTACCCAAAATGGGCTTTCTGATGGGGCGGGCCCAACACTGTTGTTACCCTACTCTTAGGATAACCTAGTGCGTGGGTTCCCTAACTGGAGTGCAACCTCTGACGGGGTGACCACCTGGGTGCCTCCTCGTGCACCTGATCTCTGGGGTCACCTGCCTTTAGGAGTGTCCTAGCTATTCACGTGCCATGCATGCAGCTCATCCCTGGAATGCGACCTTCACAGGTCATATCTTTCCAATGGCTCTATACTTGTGTTACGCCTAAACGCGTCATCCACTTTACACGCATGGACTCTCGTGACCTAGGCCTCTCCCTTTCTGATAACTGGTGTGTGGTCTAGGATCCACCTCTCGTGGCCCAGCTCTACTGTTCGGGTCTCGATGTCCGACCTCTCCACATTGTCTAGTGGCACGTCGGTACATCCTGGCAATCGATGTCTGACCACTCTTTGGCTCCTTGGCGCACGTGCTTCGCGAGATACGGGCCCACGCTGCTCGTGGGACCCTACTTACGTGGCTCCAATATTACAAGTGGTCAACGACGCCCAAGGACTGGTCGGTACACAAGCCTCCTAGTCTCGAGCTGTAACTTGTTCAACGAAGAGACTAAGTTCTTGCCTCTGGTGACCTACGTGGCTCTGTATGACAGAACGTGAATATTGCACCAAAGTGACGTCTTTCTGAGCCTGTCTTAACTGCACACACGTATTTTGATCAACGGCTAAGGGTTTAACGTCGCTTACGCTTCTTTGTTTAGTTTAAATGTTCGAAAACGCGCTCGTCCAATCACTGTTCCATCATTCTCTGAAACACTCTTGATTGCTTCGTCTTCTTCCTCAAGCACTCTTGCGTTTTTCCCTACAAACTCTAGCATCTTTATCCTATCTTATCAAAAGGTACGAACTTTGATTGTTGATCGCACTTATCTATTAATTCTGATGCTTGATAACTCCCTGAGGCTGTTTAAATTTTTGCATTTCAATCGTCCTCTATTCCTTTTTTCTGTGTTTCCTCCGAGTTAGGGTTCAAGAAACCCAGGACTCTCGAGGAGCTGATTCTTGTTATCGTACTGTTATGTTTGCGCACTTTGCCCCCGTGCATTCGCATGTTTTATCCATGTGTTTCCCAACCTCTTGTATTCTGAAATTTGCACGCAAGGATGGTTCTGAATGAGGAGAAACAGGCCAAGCTGACTGGTATCCTGACTCGCCACCGAGGGATGTCTGGGGGTGCGGGCACCTCTAGCTCCCATGCCCTTGCTTCTGCCACTGCTGCGCCCTCGTCTACTCCTTCCATTCATGCAGTCGCGGTCCCTCTTGTTGTCGCCCAATCATCTCCCGCTCCATTTCCTTACGAGAGTAAGGTGGTGGAGATCGAATCAGATGAGAACTCCGCCGAGGGGCCAATCTCTAAGAGGCTTATGTAAGAAAGTATGACTTTAAACTAGAGGGGGGGTGAATGGTTTAAAGAGAGTTTTCGCAAACTTTTAAGTCAAGAATGAAATTACTTCAAGAATCAGTTGATAAAGAATTCAGTTTGCCAAAACACAAAGCAAAAAGCACAGCACCGGAAAAACAATCGGTTGTTTCGCAGAAACAATCAGTTGTTTATACCAGTTCACAAATAACAAAACTGAATTTAAAGAGATTAAGGATAGAGAGAATGCACACAGAGGTTTATACTGGTTCACTCTATACCCAGAGCTACATCCAGTCTTCTCAGAAACCACTGAGGAAATCCACTAAGCAATCAACACTAGATCACTTTACAACATAATCAAAGAAGTGACCTTGAGCCCTTCACATACTTTCTTTGATCAAGATCCACCACACTAAGAATGCTGATCTTGATCCCCTCAAGAACACACAACACTTCTCAGCAAACACACAAAGATTCTTTCAACAGTACAAAGGATTACACTTGTTACAGAACAAATCTGAAATCAATATAAGATGAAAATCCTATCTCACACTCTTTGATCAAACTCAATCTCTAAGCAATTCTCAACTTTTCAAAATCTCAATCACTTGAAAAACTCAAATCTGCTTTTCTGTATTTATTTAAAGCTGTTGTTTGTTATCAAATCTTAACAAACTATTTATTGCATTTAAAGATTGGTCAAAGCATTAAAAACTGGAGCGTAAACAGTTAGAAAATCATTTAATGCTCAGTCAAAGCACAAAACAGTTTTTTGTTATGGTACCAAAACAAACAATCGGTTGT
>Ga0123342_1006484_pt1 | contig 16186 bp, 2 predicted proteins | sample Turbeawhitnodule_FD_89960 | JGI IMG/M metagenome (GOLD analysis project Ga0123342, IMG submission 89960) | Root nodule microbial communities of legume samples collected from Mexico - Turtle bean Mexico white nodule | ecosystem: Host-associated > Plants > Roots > Nodule | place: Mexico: Nepantla... | reverse complement strand
TTTGTAATATAAAAAATATGGCATCAGCAAATGCGCAAAATGAATGAAATCAGATTTTGTTTTCCACTATTCTAATTGGTCTCTGTGCACCGCTTCTCTTCTTCTCCGTCTTGCCACTTTTGAACAAGGATGTTGCAGAACTTCAAGAGAATTCGATATAAATGGCTTGTTACAGTTTAGGGTGACAGGTTTATTTATTTTGTTGGATGATGGTGTCTGTGGGTTTTTGGGCTGGTAGTTGGGTTGGTGGTTAAGGCTTGTAGTTCTTTTGCTCCTTGATATATTCGTAGTGAGTTTGTACTAGGTTGGTATTGTGCTAGTACGGGGTTTTTAGTGGTAGATTAATATGTGTTCTTTCTTTGTGCTAGTTTGGGTGGCTTGAAAAGCTGAATTAACTTGCCTATGAGTAAATATGAATAAAAAAAATATGAATCCAAAGAGAACTAACTAAACAAAATAAACATGTATATAAAATTGTATTTTATTTTCCTTAGGAAAAAGACATAAATATTTAAGTTATTAGATGTGTTTTAAAATACCTTTATATCTAAAAGAACACAATAAAATTTTAACTTTTCTTATAATCAAATTCAACCTAGTTTTCAGTGCAATAGGAGAGTTGAAGCTAGATTTGGACGTCCTAATACTAAATTGTAAATTCAAGTAATTTTTTTTTAGGTTATGTGCTACATGGAAAAAATAATTGGACAAGCAACACTGAATTTTCATAGATAGTAGTTGAAGGAAAATTACAAAGTAAACTGAAAGTAAAAAGTACAAAGATCACAAACCACACCTCCCTCTAGTCATGACTCTAAAAACAGTAGCTAGAGGATACAGACAAAACCAAACCAACATAACAACAAAATCAACAACCTTGTAACATAAAGTCCCGATCAACCATAACAAAAACAACAGGTTTCTCAGGATTTTCATCACGCAACTTCATCGCATCACACAGCATCTTCGATTTGTACGAGAGAAGACGTGGACAACGTTATAGAGGCAGCAGTAGCAGCTTCAGTCTGCAATAAAAAAGGAACAGACACGAATGCCTTTTTGTTTTTTTTTCTATAATTTGGTGATAGTTTCTCTTACCCAAAGCTTTGTAAGAGAACCAAGTCTCATCATATTCCAGAATAAACCTTCAAATTAACCACCTAGCATGATCGAGATGGATATTTTAGTCCCTGTTATTTTAACGTTCTTCTGATAAATTTGACTTTCCAAAAACCATTCTTTTTTGTGAAAAAAAAAGATAAAAAAAGATTGGTTTTTGTGAAGGTGAAAGTATCAGAAGAACTTTAAAATTCGAGGGTAATAAGAATATCTTACTCGTCCAGTTTCAATGATTAAATTCAAAGTTTATTTGAAAACTGAGACTAGGTATCGGAGCTGTAATCACTTGGTGGTGGAGTCGATTTTGCAGAGCCACCACCATTGTTGTCACCCTTGTACTTCTCATCCTTTGTGAAAGAAGTGACCACAAATTTGACCAAGCTGGCAAATATTTGAGCTTTGATCTGACCCCTTCTTCGTGGGGGAAAACTTGGTTTTGGGTTGTGATCACCTGTGGAGTTATTTGTTTCCATTCTTCTGTACCTGGAAGAAAAGGAGGAAGAAGAAGAAGAAGAAAAAAAAAAGATCAATTTAGTGTGTAAAATGATGTGAAAATGGAAAAGTCTCTGCAAATAAAAACTAGAAAGAGGGTGTGGGGAAGAAACGAAATGGGGAGAAAGGGGAAGATTTTTTTAGCATTGAGAGTAGTTTAGAATGTTGGGCCTTGCTCTGTATTTATGGTACCAAAAAGTGTTATTTTAATACATTCTTTAATTACAGTAAAGTGTTGATTCTTCATATTAATAAGTAAAAGAATTGTTTTAGGAAAAAAAAATTATGTAAAAGCAAAATTACGTGGGAAGTGGCATAAGGTGGTGCTTACTCGGACATTCTAAGTTACTTAGGAAATTTCGCGGTTTATGTATTTTGGTTTTCGACCGAAATAAGGAAAACAATGGGTTTCACACTCACATATGAGCCATTTACACACTAGATAGATTATAACATTTATACACTTTCATGCCTTTTCCAATTTTGTAATATGTTAAAAGAGTTTTTATTTTTTCTTAACAAAGTATATTTTAATTATTTATTGTGAAAGCAAACCCGCCCAGTGATTTTCAATCATTAAAATAAAAAAATTATTATATAAAATTAATTTTAAAAATAAAAAAACAACTATTTATTATATTTATTATATTAATTAAATTATAAATTATTTTATAAACTAAAAAATTATCAATATTTAAAATAATTTCTATTATTAATAAAATTTATAAATTAATATTTAAGTATACCAACTTCAAAATCTAGATTAAATGATAATTAAGATAACAAATTAGATATTAATTTATAATTTTTATTAATAATAAAAATTATTTAAATATCAATATTTTTTTCTTTAAAATAATATATAATTTAATCAATAACTAATTATTTTATCTCTAAAATTAATTTCTATTTAATAATTTTTTTATTGAATTTTAAAGTTAATAAATTTATAAAAATATTTTATTTAATTATTATTATGAACAATAAAAATAATATTGTTTTTGTTTTATTTTATAAAAATGCAACCGTATTATAATATTTTAAAAATTAAAATTTAGTTTAATTTTTAAATATTAAGAAAAAATACCAAGTTTTTATAATTAGAATTAGAACCAGATTTTAATAGAATTTAAGACGATCCTTTATTTATCATATAGATTCACTTGGACCAAGCTAATAATAGATATAGTAAAATAATTAAAAAAGATATAACAGAATATTCCTTTTCCCCACATATTATGGCGGCTAAATGATGATTTGGAGAAACTTGGTCATTTTGTATGCACCTTCCCCTACATTTTCCTTACAAACACCACTCACTTTCTTTACAATAGAAGCTTTCCAATCATCTTGTGTCAAATTTTTAGGGTTTTAAATATATGATTGAATGTTGATTTTACACTATCAATAAATTTTTCATTCAAATTAATTATTGAATAATATTTAAGCCCTTTATGTTACTTTTGTTAATGTTATTATAGACATGTTTTTTTTCTATTATGACATGTATCCTATAATATCAAGTACTGAATAATAGTATATATTAATTAAGATTTTTTTTTATTTGTATTGACATATGATAAAAAAAATTAAGAAATTAAAAGAGAAATCTTAAATTTGTTTAGAGAATTAAACTGAAAATTTAAAATTATTAAGCATCTAGCTTAATAAAAAAATTAATAAATAAAATTAAGATTTAGAGGATTTAAGAGTTGACTTTTTGCTCCAACATGTTACCTTCATGCCTTTCATTTGTTCCAACTTCACAATCGCATCTAGAAACTAAAGATAAGGTTCATTTATGTATGGGATAAGTGAAAGCTACTTTCTCTTTATTTAAAATGTGTTTAAAAAGAGAAAAGAAATAAAAAGTGCTATGTATTAAAATATTAAAATTTACAGTGTTAATCATTTAATCATATTCTACTATATATATATATAAAATAGGTTTGTTATTGTTTAAAATCAATCTATTAACTTTAAAAAAATAACCATAATCTTCAAAACATTAAATTATATTTAATATATTTTAAAAAGTAATTTCCATTTGAAAATAAGTACTAAATGGTTTTCATATTTCAATGTAGTGGCATTATTTTAAATTATCTATTTCACATATGTTTTTACATTTTTCTTAGTTTACATGGGACTTTTTGACCGGTTCTAAGATGGTTTTGTAGACAATTAAATAATAAATAGTTTTTTTAACACATAATTCTGACGATTTATTATATTTACTTACGGTAAGAACTATATTGAGATTTTATACAATAATAATATATATAAATAGATAGTAGATTTGATCATATAAGTTAATTTTGTGAAGTTGATACAAATTTAATTAATAAAATACTTTTAAAGTTTAATTTAATATCTTTGTTGAGTTGTTGTGCCGTTTATTATGAAATTTTTATTGGATAATCGATAAATATTTAATTTTACATTTGAAATATTGATTATTGAGTATGAGAGAATGCATTGAAAATCTGATATAAATAGTATGAACAAACTATAATATATAACTGAGTTACAAATATAATTTATTGATTTTATGAAGTTGAATTGAATATAAAAGAAAATATAAAAGCTATTTTAACAATAATCATTTATGTATTGTTTTGTAATAAAATGGTAATGATGTGAATCTTTCTAATTGATGTGAATAATATTTGATGTGAAGTAGCAATGGCTCAAAATTGTCTAAGACATTTAAAAGATGAATTTTATAATAAATTATATTTATTAAACAACATTGAAGCTTATAGGGTTGAGTTGGTTTATTTTCTTTGTTAAATACTTCCTCCTTTTCAACTTTATGTATATTTTTTAAGGTTTTTTTTTATAGCTTTTTTTTTAAAGTTTGTTATCATTTATTTCTCTTAATAATATACTTACAATATTATATTCTTAAATAAATATTTATATTAATATAACTTTTTATTAACCATAAAACAATTAAACGAGAAAGAATATTGTTTAATACTATACAGTTAGATGTGTATAAAAAAAGTGTAATACCTGTATATTTAAATGTGCGAAAATTACAAAGAATGAAACAAAGAAGATTATAAGAATATTTTAGTAAAAAATTTATATTAACTAATTTATTATTATACGTGAGAAAACCTTAAATTCAGATAAAATGAACGTAAAGAAGTATTATTGCAAAACATTTTAGATGGTGAATTAGAGTTTCCGTTATTTAAAAGGGTCAATAAAATTCCTCTATTTTTTTCTTTATAGAAAAGGTATTTTTTTTAATAAATCTAAATCATTTATTTCCTATTAAACTTCATATGTGGAAAAAAAGTATAACTAATGTCTGTGTCAAGTTTTTTTGACTTGACCAACGAAATAGTTTGTCTTGTTTCCGAAAACAAAATGGGTTTCATCACTTATTCGAGTTTGTTTTTTACATTTCCATTATGTTTTATTTCATAGAAAAGAAATATACAAGAGTAAAGAAAATAATAAAAAAGATAAATAAAGTAGACATGAAGATGGTTTAATTAAAAAAATGAAAATATATATTTAATAATTTTATTGAATAAAAAAAATATAACAATAACTTTTAAATTTGTTATCTTCAAGTCAAAATATTAGTTTCTCTTTGTTTGTTTCTGGATTTAAATGAGTGTTGGGTAATACTCAAAATCTTAACCTTATTAAAAAAAAAAGACTGAATAATTTACAAAAAACACTTTATTCGTAATGTAAGACATTTATTCTTCACGTAAGACAAGTGAAAAATAACAAAAATTATACAAAATCAAAATATTATTAGTCAACCTAACTCATACACGTTAACTCACTACAAGTTGTTCAAAATAAATTAATTCAACTTTGACTCATTTTTTATGAGTAATAAATTTGGTAACTTCACTCCATCCATCACATATTGATTGATTAAAACATATTTTGTTGATTCAACTTATTTCATACTATTGTAGTATGATTAAAATAAATAAACTCACCAATTTATAATAGTAGAATAAGGATATATTTCATTAAACACTAATCATAATTAAAAATAATATTATAAATATAATAAGTAAAAGTCAAAATGTTAATTCATATATTTAAAAAAAAACAAATAAATTATGTATCAAAACAATTCATGGTTGAAAATTTCACATCGACTAGAAATTATGATATTTCATAGTATATAAGTGGGTGAAAACTTCATTTTATATGTCAATTCTATGAAGTTGAGTTAATCTTAAAGTTCACTCATTCATATAGTATCAAAGTCATTTCGAGTTTATCTTAGCAAGTGTTTCTTGAGCTTATCAGGTCATCTCCTATTGAACCACCCATAATATATAATTTCACGTACGAGTTGGCATCTTGACGTGAGAAAGGTGTATTCGAGAGTGGGTTCAAACCTCACCAGACATAAAGTCTACTTTTTAATACAAATATTATTGAATAATATCACAGTCTTAATGACAATTTATATAATTAAAATAAAAAAATAATTATAATAAATTAGTTGTAAGTTACAAGTGAACTCACCTACAATTGAGCTTAAATTCATTCAGGTTATAAGTGAAATTAAAAAAACTATATTTTTCAACTGAAAACCCCATTATGATTCAGGTTAATTTACATATTTAAGTTAATTTTTACACCTATATTGACCTTAATCATACCTAGATGACCTTAATCGTACATCACATTTGATGTCACAACAAGTAAAATATAACCTAGAATTTAAAAAAAAAACAATAATAAATATTCATTCCAATCTCATTTCAAGTTAACATAAATTTCACTTTAAAATCTAGTGGTTACAAAGTAGAAAGCACGTTACAACAAATTTGATGTCGTGAGCAGTGACATATTGTCACCAAATCCGTGAACATGGAAACAAACATTTGAGAGTGTTGTTTGATAAATTTGTTGTTGTTGATAGTTGAAACACTCAACAGGGAATAGACACGATAAGCCAAGTTTATAGGTTCATGACTCAGCAAGAAACTGATAGCTACAATATAAAACAGACACTTTCTTTTATTTGATGTTATTTGGAGAAAATAAAGATGGTGGCGTAAGAAGTTGAAACAATCATCACAGAATAATATACTACCAATTATCATGTTCTTTAATGAGAGTGACTTAGCAAGAATTTCTCAAAGTAATACGCGTCCAAACACACTTATTTGTTTGTATTTGATTTGTGAGGAATTCAGTTTAAAATTAAAAATATTGATTCTTTCTTTCCTATTATTGGAAACATAAGATGCTAATGGAGAGCTCTCGATGCTTGTCTTAGGTGGATTGAAAGTGAAAGTTTATGCGTGAAATTATATATTTATAGATGATTTGATAATGATTGAAAGCATGTGATTTAATAAATTCAATAAATTCTTTTTATGATAGATTTTATATGATTTTGATATCATATTAAAAAGTTAACCGATTAAAATCGGGTTATAAAGTGAAGTTTGTTTGCACCAATTTTTATACTTTGAAATGTATGTAGCACATGTGGGATTTCAAATAGAAACTATACAAATAATTTTTTTATATTTATAATAACTCTTTTTACAGGGACACTATAATATTATATTTTTCAAATAATTAAAATACCAATGTAGGTATAAAGAGTGTTAGAGTGATGTGTTTTGAATAGTTAAAAAAATTATATAAGGATAGAAAAAGAATTAGACATAATTGATGTAATTTGTTCTAGTCTTTTTTAATACATTTTTCAATATATTATTTTTATACAAAATTTAAGAAAAAACATCAAATCATTTAGGTTTCATTTCTTATTTTATAAATTTATTTTAATTTTAATTTTCTAATAAAATAAATTATTATAATTTGACACCTCTAGAAATATTACATCAGTCATTACTTTAAAAAAACTAAAATACCCATGAAACACGGATATAAAAAGAAGGAATAAAAGAAATAAAGCCCATAGTTGAAATTCACTCTTTCTTTTCCGATCAGAGATCTGGGCCTGGAAAAGGTAACCCAATGGATTCGGGACTTAGAATGTGGCCCAATATTAGGTAAATCTTTCTGCACCTCCATGCTTTTTTTTCTGCACCAACATACTTCGGAAAATACCAAAATTACTCTTCTCAGTTAGTTTTTTTGGAAAATTTAGATTCGAAATTGAACAATCTAACTGGAATACAAATTTTTCATTTTACATTGTATAATTCAAAATACAAAATTTCTAAACATAACAAATAGTAACTTCTGGATAATTCGGAAAGTCTCCAAGTTTCATATTCTGAAATTAAAAAAAAAAAATCAATAGAGTATAGAGTAATTTTTGCATTTTCGGAAGTATGGGGGTACATGAGAAAAATACAGAGGTGTAGGAGGAACTTGCATCAATGCTATTGTTTTTCTCTAATTCGATGGAATTCAGTTTCCATTTTTATATACAACGGAAAACGAAAAAAACTTCTTTTCTATTATGTTAAAATTTAGAAGACCATAATAAAAAAAATTATTCCATATTTAAAAAAAAAATAAAAAAATGGGAAGAAGCACACGTGTATATGGGCCATAATATTTTTGTTTTGAAATGGTAAGAACAAAAATATTTAAAGAACAACTAAAATGTCCTCAATTATTTATTGAAACTAATGAAAATCTGTGCATTGGAAGTTACTAGATAGAAGCATGTGATGTGAGGCTAATGACTAGCATTTACCTTTAAATAAATGCATAATCTCTACTTATATAATAATGTGAAAGTGACTTCATTTATTATATTTAAATATTATTATAATAGATAACCTATAGTATTATTTCCAATTATGAACCTTGTCCATTTCTAGATGTCAACCTCGCACTACCACTCAAACATTATTCCAAGTATTTTTATATTCACCATAACTTTTTCCTTAGGTAAGAATTTCTTTTACTCGTAAGGTCTATTACAAGGATTTTTCTTCCTAGATCTCAATAGTTTCTTTTACTATTTTCCTATTTCTTAAAATATCAAAATAATTATTATAATTCAGAATATATATATTTTTTAAATATATTCCAATTCTTAAAATACCAAAATAATAATGTATTCTATAATTCAAAAAATAAAATAAAATATATATATATATATATATATATATATATTTTTTCTAATTTTAAGAAAATTACGTTTCGAATTATAAAATTTAGAAAGTATTAAAATATTTTTAAAATACTTTTTAGATTCTATAATCTAAAATATATTTCTTTTAAAAAAAATATTCTCGTTTATAAAATTTAAAAAATATTTCTAAATTCAATTTTTTTTTCTAGAATATATATATTTATTTCAAAAATTTATTTTAAATTGTAGAATATAAAACATATTTTCGTCGAAGTATGAGAATAAACTTTGCATGAAAAAAGAGTCCTAATTACCAATGTTAAATTTATCTGTATAAAGAAAATGACCTAACAAAGTAATTTATAGTATCCTTGATAGCATTATACAACTGTTAAGATTAATTAAATATGCATTAAAACTTTTTTTCTATGTTACTTATCATTATGTCTCTTTATATGGATGATTATGTGAAGAATTTATTTTGAGAATTAGAAAGTGAAAAGTGGGTAAACTGTTTTCGCTATAAATGACCTCATAAAAACAAGTTGAATCATCAACTCTTCCTGTTTTAGGGTTGGTTCACGAGTTGACATACTTAAGAAAGAAAAGAAAATAGATTAACTGGAAAAGATAATTAAAAAAAAGGATTTTCAACCTCACTTAATTGATATGTGTGTGAAGAATTGTCGATCTTTTGAATCAAGATCTCAACCACTTGGTAGTGTCTTTTAAGCTTAGTAAAAGTTTTTTAGTAGATAAAATCAATAATGTTAAGGATTATGAAAAAAGTTAGAGAGACTAATTATGATAAGATTAATTTCTTGACAAAGTAAGATTAGTGTTCCTGCTATAGAGATGGGACCTAGAGAACTATTGAAGTCTTCATCTTCCTCTTTTTTCGGACAAGTTGCTATGGCCTTGTTGTGATCCTTCTAGTCGTCACGCTACTCATTCGGCTCTCAGTCTTAGCTGAAGGCCAAATGGGGGAGGTACCTGTAGAAGACACTCCAACGCTCAAGTTAGCAAAGAGTGTGTTCCGCACTCGGGTATGTGTATAGTAATAATGACGTACCTTGTTCCTTGGAATGTGTGTTATTTATATTATTTTAATGGGCTTACCTTATTGGGTCTGATTAGTGGAATGGATCATACTTATGGTTGCATTACCTAATTCTTAATGGTAACTTGGCTTCACTGACCTTGGTTTGAGCGTTAATGGTTATGTGTGTCGATCGGTCAGACCGTCCGCAGAGATCTCGTTCGGTCAGACCTTCCGCAGAGATCTCGATCATTTTGGTCTCGCCCCATACTAGTACAGTGTCATATTCATAAAATAAAGTCAAAGTTCATCATCGTATCTTACAATGACGATGGTTATGTATTCTTACCATGCAACTCGACAAAGAAAAATATAGTGGTGACAGGGAGTTTTTCTTTCTTCTACTAGTACAAGTTTTCCTTTATCTATGAGATTATAAATTAATATTATAATATTATTAATGGGAATCTATATAATTTTAAGAAAATAAAAATAATAAATGGAGTTAGTTTAAGTATAAGTAGTAATTAAAGATAAAATAAGAATGGAATACATTGAGAGATAAGGAATATTAGGAAGTGAATTTAAGTTTTTTTTTTATCAGCAATGAATGAATTTAATTAAGGAGACACTTTTGGGGTGTGTCAACCCTTATACAAGATCCTACATTAAACAAACTGAACAAACTGATTAGAGTTAAATATCTATCACCACAACAAGCATCAAAATTGATTCACATATAACTCTGCTTTTCCTGTTTTTTGGTAAGTGAATTTAAGTTTAACTCAACTTTATGAAACAAACTCATAAGATAAGGTTTTCACCTACTTATTTATTATATAATATGAAATGTCATTATCTTTAGTCAATATAGGATCTCCAACATATCTCCTCATGTTGAGATTGTCGTGTGAGACTATATATTTATGAGTGATCTGATAGCGGTCCAAGAGTGGATAACTTGATAAGGCTAACACATTCTCACTATGATAGACTTTAAATGACTACGATATCATATTGCGGAGTGAACTTTAAGCATAACTTAACTTTACAAAACTAAAATATATTGAGTCACTCACCTATATACTATGAAATATTTTTACCTCTAGTCAATCTGAATCTTTATATAATTACAGATAACTATTGATGGTTTAATAATATTTTACAAACAATGAAAATGAAACACATATTTTTTATTATATATATTACTCTTATATTGTGCGAGTTATGTTTATTTATTTTTGAACTCGTGTGTTTCAATAAATTCATAATTCAATATTAAAAAATCCTAAATTAGATTGATTTGAGTTTTTCTATTTTTTTAATCCAATCCAATATAACCCATCTTTACTGATATTAGATTGTGTTGAATGAAACATATTTTTGTAGACTCTTTAGAATAATTTTTAAATATACACTATATAATTGTTATAGCTATAAATCAAATTTAAAATAAAAAGTAAAAAAAAAATATTTTTAATCAAGTTGAATCTTGAATTCAAATTTTATATACAACCCATTATTCAATCTATTAAAATTGAGTCACTCGATATTACAGTATATTTGATCTAATCATGAACTCAACAAAATATATTTAAATCAAATTAGACTTATCTAACCCAATAAGGTCCCCTATTACGAGTTTAATATTTTCTGCTATAACTTTAATTATTATTTTTATCAGCTCTATAACTTTAATTATTGATATGATTTTAATATCCCTAAGGAACATGCAAGAAAACAAAGTAAAAAAGAAAAAATAATAATAATAAATTAGGGAACTTGCAAGTATACGTGTTGAAACCCTAATGAGTCAATGTGGGTGGCTGAAGTTATATTTTGATTTTAGAAGCCTATAATTAGGTAGAGTTATTTAGGGCGTGGTTCACGTGAAGTTTAAAGTCTTTTATATACAAACATTTTATACTGTAATTTAATCATAACATTGTTTATACTGTTATTCTATCAGTGTAATTTTTTTGTAACATTTTAATAATTATTATCTTAAAGTTATCGTGTTGACCGTAAAAATTTTAATTTACAAAATAGGTAACCACATCAACATATCAAATTGGGTAATTTTAAAGTCTGTGTAGTTATTTGAAAAGTTAATATTATTGATATTTTTTAAAAATCTTATACTGATATACATAATAAATGTATTAAACTTTTAACGTGTTTACTAAATTGTTTCTAACTTTGTAAAACCTCCATTATTCATGCATATTGTTATTACAAATTATGTTTTAAGGGACGGATTATTATTTACTTTTTTTTTCAGCTTTCAATCTTATGGTCCTTTTGATCTTAAGATATTATAAATAATATATTTATAATGACACTTCGACACTCAAGTCAATTATAATGATAGGAGTGTCAAAGTTCTAGAATTATAGTTTTATTATTTTATTTTTGAAGAGTAGCTCCTTATTTATAGGTATGATTTTGGACTTTTATGTTGTATTTGTTTCCAAATATGAGGATGGAGGAGAGAAGGGATGTTTATTATGTTTGTTTCAGGGTCTTGAAAGTGGGAGAGTGGATGGGGAGAGGATGAATATTAGTAATATTATAAATATTAATAATATTTTTAATTATTTTTTAAAATAAGTTACATATAGATTTTATTCGTATGTAATATTGTTAGTTATTTTTTAATTTACATTACATTCGGATATAATCCGTATATAACATCCGTATGTAACATTTTTTGTTATTTTTTAATTAAATTTTAAATAAATTACATACGGATTTAATCCGTATGTAACAGTTTTTTTTTAATTAAATTTTTAATACATTACATACGGATATAATTTGTATGTAACATTTTTTTATTTTTTAATTAAATTTTGAAATAAATTACATATGGATTATATCCTATGTAATAATTTCTGTTTTTTGAATTAAATTTTAAATATCTTACATACGGATTAGAATCCGTATGTAAAAATTCGTATATAACATTAACTTTACATATGGATTTTTATCCGTATGTAATAATCAATATGTAATTTCAGATTTTCTTGTAGTGAGTACAAAGGTTGGTAGGAAAACTAAATGTATTTACTGTTAAGACTAATGTCCCTTAGATGTTTTGTAATAGATAACACTTGTCTTAAATACTGTGGGAAAATCAAGTTCAAGGTTTAGGGTTTCTCACATTTTTTGTGAAGGAAATACATGTGTTGATAAGCTTGCTAACTATTAAGCTTGAGTTTTTATATGATAACAAATGATTGTTGTTACTTGAAGTGTCAGTTTAACTGAGATGTCAAGTTTTATAGTAATAACTAAAACGAAAGCTTTTATAAAAAAAAGATTACATTACTTTGCTTGAGTAAATCGTTTTCAACGTCTAACTATTCAGCTATGTTTTATCCAATTTACTTTCCTTGTGTAAGTTAACTAATAAGAATTTTAGGTGAGTCTTTATGGATTTTATATTTAACATTAATTTATTTTCATGGAATCTATAAGTTCTACAATGAATATCAGTTTTAGTGCAGTCATTGGCTTCTCCAATAAAATAATAGCAAATAATTTAATGTTATAATTTATAATTCGGATGTAGTAATTTGAGATACCTATTTACATTTCATGTATTTTTTTACAATAATTTAAAAAATTTCATCTAAATTAAGGAAACTGTTGTTTACATTTATATTTCTTTTAACTTTTATTTCAATATGCATTTATTTATCATTACATTTCTGTTAAAAAATGACATTTGGAAAGGAAGAGAAAAAGTATATCATAGAAATGAATTTTTAATGAAAAACTTCTATTAAATTTAACCATGTAAAAAATGTGTCAAACACGTAGAAATTAGTATGAAAGGGTTAGACTTTTTTTCCCCTTCAATTTAACCCATTTTACATTTTTTTATGATATAAATATATATATATATATATATATATATATATATATATTATTCATATCTGGAAAGAGTTAAATAAAAAACCAGGAACCTATGGTTCTCAAAACTCGATTTATATATGTTGAAGTTTTAAAATATTGTAATATATGATTCATATTGTAGTTGAATAATCTAATAAAAAGTTATAAAGTTTCAAACAAGAAAAAAAATAAAATTTAAAATGTTCCATGTTTATCTCAACTACACCTGTGCAATTGTAACAGTGTATATTCTGGACATATTTAAAATAAGTTGGTGTTAGGTTCCTCCAAAATAATGGTATTTATGAAAATCTGTGGCCAACTTGTCACGTGCAGAAAACACGAGAATAGAGGTTTTGTTTTAATAAAGCATAAATAATAAGGGTTAGCAAACTAATTTATATTAGACTTAAATATATATTTTTTTTTCTTTGTTTCAAATATTAGAATATTCAGTTACTTATAATATGAAAATAAATAAAATGAGTTATTATATATATAAAATGATTACTAATGTAAGTTATGTTATAAGTGTGTCAAAGAAGATGAGACAATAAGACATCTATTTTTGGTATGTAGAATTGTTTGGTTAATTTGAAACTAATGTTATAATTGATTTGGAGTGATGTCAGTTAATCATAATGATTATATTTTATATTTCTTACATTTTAAATTGTGCAAAGTTCTAACCTTTGTAATGTTATTTAGGAAAGTGTTTGAATTGCATTTATTAGTGAGATTTGGAAGCAAAAGAATAAGTACATATTTAAAGGAAAAGTGATTGATCATTCTGAGATTTTTTCATTGGTTCAACTAAATGTTTGGTCCTAATTAACATCTAAATGTGTTTCTACTTGTTTTTCTTTTTCTGACTGGTGTTTTTATATGTGGACTTGTTACCAAGAATCTTAAAAGTTTTGAGTAGGTGGTTTTTATGGTGTTTCATTTAGTTGCCCTTTGTGTTGACAATTTTTAATAAGTTATAGGATCTCTCTTTTGAAATAAGTTGTTGTGTAAAATGTTGGATCACCGTGAAGTGATCATATTTTTTTTTTTCGATAAAAAAAATAAAATGAATTAAAAAGAGATGGGAAAGAAAAAGATATATAAGATATAAATATTAAAATAATACCATTTTTAAAATATAAAGATATTTAAAATAATAAATCAATTATGCTATGAAAAAGACAAAAGACAGTGGAGTGAATTTTTATCATTACAAAAACGTTCTAATATAATTTAACTTTTACTTTCTTTTGACTTCTATAAACAAATGGACTGGAAATTTTGAATTTATTTTATATTATTAGGATCTTTTTTGTTGTTAGAACATATTTTAATAATAATATATAAAGGATCTTGATACTTTCACATCCACCTTTTTTTTCATCCACCTAACAATCAATAATAATATTATTTTAATAATTTTCTATATCACTTAATTATAGATTTATTTTTATTATATTTTTTTCTAAAACTATTAAATCAAGAATAGTATAAAACTCTAAGAGATGTAAAAGTATAATTTTCCAATATAATATTATAGTTATAAAATAAAAACAATATGATCATTAATTATTTATGTAAATGATAAAGATTAAATAACAAATATATTGTATGCTGACAACAATAATAATAATAATAATAATAATAATAATAATAATAATAATAATAATAATAATAATATAGTAATATTCACGGTGATAGTGAAAATAGTAACAATGATAATAATAAAATAATAATAACAATAATGATATCAACAAAGTAAATAGTAACAATTATATATGACCATGGTAGTAAGAGCAAAAGTTTTACTATAACATTTTTCAAAAAAAGACTTGTACTAAATATCTTCTCTTAGAAATTAATATCTAATTTATTTTAAACACTTTTTAGTTTATGCATAAATCTCAAATTCAAAAAAGAATAAATTTATCGTATGACTAACTATATAATTGTAAATATTCAATTGTATAAATAAATTATTTTCTAATAACTTACATTGGAAAAAATGAGTTTGCCTTTTATAAGTTTTGTTTGGTTAAAATAAAAAATAAAAAAATGGAAAATAAAGTATCTTTTAAGTTATTTGATAAAGTAAAAGTAATAATAGATGTAACAACGTGCCTTAAAAAAAAAAAACCCCTGCACACGTTATTCTTATTTATCTCCATTCTCTCTCTCCAATTCTCTTCTCTCCCTCTCTCTTAATTTCTCTCACAATCTTCATCTATTTTAGAATCTGATCATACCACGTTGTAGCTGACGAGTTAAAAAACATTTCTACCCGATCAGATTTTCAAACAGAGTAAGTTCATTTTTACTCTAAATATCATTTGTTCTCTTTTTTTCCTTAGGATTTAGTTATCAATCTTGGTGGGGTCAGTTGAGAAGTTTAATCCTCTCAACTTATTCTACTATATACTGAAATTTTGTTATGTTTGGATAATTTGCATTAGGCCCGTAAATCTTGAAGCTTATCCAAATGGTGGAGAATAAAATTCTAAAAATTGTTTGGAAAGCAAGCAATTGAGGTAAGGGAAGCTAAATTTAATTTTTAATAGCACCCTAGGATA
>Ga0123342_1006483_pt1 | contig 16187 bp, 7 predicted proteins | sample Turbeawhitnodule_FD_89960 | JGI IMG/M metagenome (GOLD analysis project Ga0123342, IMG submission 89960) | Root nodule microbial communities of legume samples collected from Mexico - Turtle bean Mexico white nodule | ecosystem: Host-associated > Plants > Roots > Nodule | place: Mexico: Nepantla... | reverse complement strand
TATATATAAATATATATATATATATATATATATATATATTTAGTTAGTTAGTTACAATAACAAAAACGGTGTGCGCAAAAAAAGATTAAAAATATAATTAATATATATACGAACACACAGATACAGACACGGAGATACGTATAATCTCTAAAATGTAGGATACGAAAACAGAAATCTATATATTATATAATTTTGAATTATATAAATTGAAAATAAATATTTATGTGCACAAGTATGTTTTAGATTCTTTTGGGAGCATGAAGATATTTTTCATGACTAGTTCAAAAGAATTTGTTCCTTATTTTTATAATCATAATAAAAATTTATACAATAAATTTGAATTTTTAGAAAATTATTGTATTTATACCTTTTAAAATTGTGTTATAGAACCGTGCTAGAATTTTCAAAAATTTAACAAATATTTTTTGAATTGAACACTTTCATCGATAAGTGTCGTACGAGTGTCAACACCAATACATGTGTCCGATACAGATACGTCATCTAAAAGAAGTGTTTGAGACTCATAGATCCTATGAGTATTTATTCTCAATATAATTTTTTTGACTGTTGATCAAATATTAATGTTAATGAAATATTTTAAAATAATTATTAACTAAGACAATAAACTTAATCATTTATAATTGGAAAGATTTTAGAAATATTCTTTTACCTGTTAAATGTTTAGTTCGAAAGCCAAATTACACAATCTTAAACTTGAGGGAATACATTGTAATTTACTGAGTAAATTTTAATAAACCTTAGATCAATTTTCTTATCATTGAGTAATCATCGTTGAAAATTAAACTATTACATATATTTTGTGATATGTAACTGTCAAGTTTAAATCAAGTTACATTTTTTATTTATTTGATTATATAATCAAAATTAATTTATTTTTTTTCATTATTTTAATTTATTCAGAAACTTCTTTAGTCAGTGTTAAGTGCATGAATATACTAATAACTATTGCTGAAAAATATTTTGAAGTTTGAATCAATTTTAAAATTATAATTATAATTTTATTTGTTATATTTAAATTTCTACTATTACTACAATTTTTGAAAATTACTTTTACATTTTCATATTTTTTATATTCATAAACTCGTGTAGATAAAAAGAGATCGCTGTTATCACCTCACTGTGTTGTAATTTATTTTTATTGAAGAATAAAGATTAGTCATGTGAAACTATAATTTTAATTAAAAGAGTAATATCAAAAGTATTTAATATATCCAATTTTATAAATAAAAGATCATTTTAAAATCATTCTATCAGATTCAATTCTCTAATTTATTTTATAATTAAATGTTTACTCTTTTTAAGCAATCATATCTCAGATGAAGGTATAATAAATTATAATACGCTATATTGGTTGAAAAATGAAATTGTGGGAGCATATAATATGTTAAAGCAGTTAGGTAAAGCACTAGGAATAATCTTTACGGAAGATGAAGAGACAATCTTTAGTAAATTTGAGGAGATGGAATAAACGAATTAATTATAAAAATAAGGTAATGACAGGAGAAGGGGATAAAAAAGTTAACCAATGAAAATAAATACTTATATAAATATAGGAGGGTTTAGTAAAAGGGAGAAATAAATGAAATCATAAAAAAAATATATATATATTAACATGGTGTGTTTAAGAAACTACGCCAAAAACATAACCAAACATACCTCACATCTTATATCATCTTCCAATCGATAAGAAAGGCCTTAAATGTTTGTAAGTGGAACAAGTATGGGTTCAACCAAACGCACAACCTGCACATATGAAGGCCCAGAAGCTTCTAAGATATTTCAGCAATATCATTCATTTTTCTCTCACCAACTTTCATTAAAAAAATAAAATAATAAAAGTAATTAATCATTATCTAAGGTTACTTGTTCCCGTTAGTCTATATTAGTATAAGTTAGACAAAGTAACTTAATTAATTTAATGATATTTATTAAATATAATTTTAATTATTAATTCATAAAAATGAATATTAAATAGAGGTATATGTGTCTGCTTAAAAACTGAAAAAATGGGTGTATATTAAAGGGCATGAAACAAAGAGCTCAAAATTCAGTAAAATATATAAGTTTGTCCCAGCAAACTTTGTAAGCAAAGTAATAAGACAAAGGATTTATAGTAAACATTATTGGAGCCCCTTGAAATAATAATCAATACATGATGATTGAGATAATGTTTGTCTTCCCGCCATTTCACACAAATTCATTTTATTCCTTAAAATCTCATATATATTAAACAGAAAGACAAGCACAGAAATAATAAAATTGAAGAAAAAAAAGATGGAACAATACTAACCATATGTTAAAATGAATGTCATTTCTAAGGGGATAATTGTATCATTAATCTGGTATAAAACATTGTGTGTTTGTAGCTCAGAGTAATTTCCCATAAAAGTACCATGTTCCTCATCATAATTACGTTTTTTCTCGTTTGTTGACTCTCTATTTATGGAATTTGCAATTTGAATGTAACTCACTTGTGTTACATAGAAAAGGATGACATCCATCCGATGAACACCGAAGAAGTACACAATTATGTGAAACTTCCATGCAAATAGGTAGATTATATCTTTCCAATTATTTTCATATCTCCATGCTGATCAAACTAGACATTCCTATATTAATTAGTTCAGGAGCATAAATTTGTATTCAAAATGCATTATAAGTTGCATAAATTTGTATTCAAAATGCATTATAGGTTATTGAAAAATTTAGAACTTAGATACAAAATTATGAATATTGATTTTTTGTATTTATTTTAAGTAATTAAATTAAGGTATTATCGAGTAATACATAATTAAACAAAATTAGTAGGAAAAACTCCAAGTTACAAGCTAAGTATAATCCGCTAATCATGGATTCTATCATTATTCAATTAATTGCATATAATTGCGTACAATATCGTACAATATTGCATACAATAATTATATATAATTTGATAATTATTATTTCCTTAATACTCCCCTCAAGTTTAAAGTTGGTAGGTGAAGATCATGAACCCAACTTGTGTCGTAGCGTCAAAATTGTTCATTGCCTAATGACTTCGTAAAAATATCTGTGAGCTGATATTGTGTCGGTACATATGAATGATTGAATTTATGTCAAATCATTTCTTGTCAAAAGAATATCGTCCACATAAATCAAAATGGCAGTAAATGATGAGTTATTTTTTCTTGTGAATACAGAGTAGTTTGTCTTAATCACATGAGAAGATGTTGAAAACCATGTTCGGGATGCTTGTTTGAGACCATAAAGGGATTTGTTGAGTCGACATACAATGTTCTCCCTGTCGATGATGCCCGGGTGGCAAATCAATGTAAATAATTTCATGCAATGTGCCATGTTAAAAGACATTTTGCACATCTAGTTGGTGAGTAAACCAAATTCTGGTTGCTGCAATGGTGAGGAGACACCTCAAAGTTGTTTAATTTTGTTGTTGGTGAAAAAGTTTCAGAATAGTCGACACCTTCAATTTGAGTGTACTTCTTTGCGACAAAGAGCGCCTTATATCTGTCGGCGCTGATATTTGAGTTGTACTTTATTTTATAGACCCATTTGCATCTGATGGGTTTCTGCCCACCGGGTAACGGTGTCAAGGTCCACGTTTGATTTAGCAATAAGGCAGAAAACTCTTCGTCCATTGCTTTTTGCCAATTTGGATAAAGGATAGCTTGAGCATAAGTGTGAGGTTCTTTGGTGGTTGTGATGTTAGTAAGATATGCACTATGTGTAGAAGAAAATCGTGAATTAGAAAGAAAATGATGCATATGATGTCTGGTTCCATTCGACCGATCTTGGGCAGTGGTTAAATGATTGGCTTGGGATCCCGTTACGTAGTCTTGAAGCTAGGAAGGTGGGGTTGATGGGCGACTGGATCGTCAAACAGAAATGTTGGTTGGAGAAGTTTCAGTAATGGGTGCTAGACTTCTTGGCATGGGAGAATAAGGTAGGTCTGCTGGAGGCTCAGGTGCATTATGACGAGTAGGAGAAGAATGTTGGTTTGATGGAGGTTCAGGTGCATTGTGACGAGTAGGAGAAGAAGGTTGATTGAGTGAATGTTGGACATGAGTGGGTAAGTCAATGTCAATAGTGGGCAAAATACCTTGTAATGAAGGTAAGGATTGCGTCTAAGACTGTTGGCAGAATGTGAAAACACTTTCATGGAAGATGACATCCTTACTTGTAAAAAAGTGCATGCATCTATATCAAATAATTTGTTTGTTTTTTTTATTGAGAGTATAACCAATGAAGATGCACTGTGGAACGCGTTGATCAAATTTTTTTGCTTAGGTGAAACAACAATGTCTATGTTTGCGTTCTACTACTCAGTGTAGACACAAGTGTGTTAACATTCAATACCCTTTTGAGAAAAAAGTTACGCATAGAAAAAAATTTCAATCCGTTGTCAACGCGGATGGTTTTAATAGATGCCTAAAATTGATTTTGTGCAAAAGTAATGAATGATTCTAAGAGATGTTGGGTTTCAGACTTGTTATTCATAAGAAATAACCAAGTACATCTAGTATAGTCATCGACTATAAAAAAACGTTTTCCAAAATGAGTTGGGGTTTTATGAGGACCCCAAATGTCATAGAGAATGAGATTTTATTGTGCTTAAAGGAAAGGGTAACCTTGTTTGTTTAGCTTTGGGAAAAATACCGAAGAAGGATGTCCGTGGCGCTTGTGTCATAAATTAGGGTCAGTCGAAATTTGAGATGTGTGGGCTTGGTTTGTAAGAGGGGACATGTAGTATAAGCCTGCGTGTTGTTTACCCGGGCCAATCATCCTTCCCGTAGTCAAGTCTTGCAAAACGCAACCATGTGGAGTAAAAACGACACAACAATTTAGTGATCTGGTTATCTTACTAACGAACATGAGATTTAAATTAAAAAATGAACGCAAAGAACATTTTTGAGAGTGATATTGTCATTGAATTTAATTGTGCCCGTAGATGAGATGGGTGCAGTTGAGCTTGTGAGCAGATTAACATTTGGAATAAATGATGATGAAGTGTGTGTGAAAAATTGTGAATCAGATGCAATATGATTGTTTGCTCCGCTATCCAAAATCCATGGTTTCGTAAAAGCATAATTAATAGACGAGTTATGGGCAAGCAAACCTGCAGCGCTACATGACACTTTTACCGTTATTGTTGAGCGAGTAAATAGCCTTTGCCAATTGTTGAATTTGCTCGGTAGTGAAGCCTTGTACGAGGTTTCTATCGGACTCGTTACTGGTGTCTTCTTTGCCAGACATGATGTCTTATTTAGCGGATAAAAATGGAGAGGCTGTCACACCAAGATCGATGCTCTGATACCATATTAAGAAGTGAACTTTAAGCCTAACTCAACCTCATAAAACAAGCTTATAAGGTGAAGTTTGCACCCACTTATATACAATGAAATGTCCTCATCTATAGTCGATGTACCATCTTCTTATATGGTATCAGAGTCATTTTCGAGCCCATCTTAGCGAGAATTTGTTGGGTTCATCAGGTCACCCGCTATCTCGGACCACCCATAACATATATCTCCACGCACGAGTTTGTAGCCTTGGTGTGAGGGGGGTGTGTTGAAGATCACACATCGACTAGAGATGAGGACATTTCATTGTATATAAGTGGGTGCAAACCTCACATTCCTGCAGACTCATAACTATCAAACGCTATAACAACATCAACATACTCTTTCTTGAACTGAGATTTATTGCCTTTCTCATTCCTCTTATATGGATAACTCGACTTGAAGTGACATTTCTTGTGGTAGCTTGTGTTAGATCATCTAATGAATATTGATTTAACTTCTTTCACTTAAACTCAATTTTTTTGTTTTCCTTTGACTTCAACATATTTAGACTCAACCAATTATTCTCTTTAGATTCTTGAAACTTCTGAGGCTCCTTATAAAGTCCCTATTGAAGTTTGCATTTCCTAAAAATTAATGGTATTCATTCGCAAACTACAACATGTCTTTAAAATGTATCCATATATAATAATCCGTGAGTAATTTTGAATTTTCTTATAGTGAAAAGTCGTTATCGTAAAACTTCTCAATATCAAACTTGATAGTCATATCTTGAACTTCTTGACTTTCTTTTTCTAATTTCCACCGATAGAGTCAATTGTTGGATTCACAACAATAATGGAATAAGAAAATATAAAAATAATATTGAAAGAAAACATTTTTATTAATATTGAAAGATTTTATAGAGAAACAACAATATATAAAATATCATTTACATTAACTATCTCTATATACATAAAATCTAAGGATTGGAATAACAAAATCATTTAAGTAAAATTGTTAAGACTGTTAGAACAAATATACATTATAGATTATCATTTTAATATTACTAAACGATTTCTAATAAACAATATTATACTCAATTCCATTATACAGTGAAATTGTCTAATGGAACTCTCCAGTAAATCAAACATAACTTAGAACTAATCATCACAATTAAAATAAAAAAAAGTTATTGTATATTATCATATCAATGATTATAGAATTTTTCATTTAGAAAATGATTGCCTGTCTGTTGGACATTATAGTCTGCATCACCAACTGCCTGTCCTTAATATATCCCATGGTTGAACTCACATAAGCATTGAAATTATGGAAGAAACTATGAATGAAATCAAAGCTTCAAAGAGTAGTTTCTTTTGTGTCTACACATTAACTAGTTTTGATTGACTTATGAATATTATAATTAAATTTTCTGTGTATGACTCTTTTATATGTCTTTTTTTTTTAATTATGGCTTAAGTACCCTATTCATTTTTTAAAACATTATTCTCATATGAATATATTTATTTTAAAAATATAATATTTATATACATCAGAGTACTTACAAACATTAAATTTATCTCAACAAACATATTGCATGTAGTTCATTCTCGTAATTAGCTTGGATTTTGAATATATGTAGTCTGCTTAGAAAAAATAATATATAAAATAATGAATCGATTGATTGACATACTTTTGTTTATTTATTTTTTAAATAGTTTTTTTTAGTATATTGGACGTAAAAATAATTCACAAATATTAAAATAAATTATAATATTTTTAGCTAAAAAATCTAGTAATAAAAAAAATTAAAATGCCATTAAGGACGAATGGGTAAAACATTTGTTCCAACCAAAATTGCGATTTATCGCATTGGATGATCATTTTTTTTAAAAAATTAATTCAAACTAAATTGAACCACGTTGTATTTAATTTTTGAATAGAAAATAACTTTTTTTCTTGAGACTTATCTAAACTATTTAGCAAACACCCCCCACTGACAGTGACATTATTATCTTAGGTGCTTCTTATCAAGCTTGATGTGGGATCCTCAAGCAAATTTAGTTCAACTTTTTGTCTCTATATAGGTTCGAGGGATTTATTCATCATGGTATTTTGCCTGAATTGGTGATTAGTTTTAGGATATGATTATTGAATCAAAATCTTCTGCTTTTTTCTCTCCCATAGTCTGAGATTTTTCTCTTTTTCTCTCCCCTCATCATCATCTCAACATCTATCCTCAGATAGTGTTGTCACGAGCCATGTTGGATGCTTCAAATGGATCACATACCCAACAGGGTCATCATAAATTATGTTCTTATGATTCAACAGATGTGTGATCACATCTCAAATTTCGAAATCTAAACTATGAAAAAGAAGAAAAAACAGAAGAGCATGATAAACACTTGTTGAACTTACACCGCACTAAAAATAATATATTATTGGCAAAAATTAATAGTGAGACTGGTTACAAGCTTTGCTTCCATGCAGAGCATTTGAGATATAGAAGAGAAGAAACAACTGCATGTAATATAACTTAATTCAAATGTTATAAGCATCAACTGTTTTCTTTAACACAAAACATAAACAATTTCAGTCACTCTTGCATGTCAAACTTTTATCAACATTCTTACGTTCTACTTAGTGCCCACCGCCAAATCCAGCACCACCGCCACCACCAAAACCACCACTAACTCCAAAGCCACCGCCGCCACCAAATCCTCCACCTCCACCTCCAAACCCTCCTCCTCCACCTACACCACCTCCAATTCCACCTCCAATCCCACCTCCAACCCCACCACCACCGCCAAACCCACCTCCTCCGCCAGCACCACCGCCTCCTCCTACACCACCACCTGCTCCTCCTCCAATGCCTCCACCAACACCATGACCAAGTCCACCACCACTACCCGCTCCTCCCCCAATGCCACCACCACCTCCTAAACCACCACCGCCACCTGCTCCTCCTCCAATGCCGCCACCAACACCATGACCAAGTCCACCACCACCACCCGCTCCCCCTCCAATGCCACCACCAACACCATGACCAAGTCCACCACCACCACCTGCTCCTCCTCCAATTCCGCCACCAACACCATGACCAAGCCCACCTCCACCTCCTAAACCACCACCGCCACCTGCTCCTCCTCCAATTCCGCCACCAACGCCGTGACCAAGCCCACCTCCACCTCCTAAACCACCACCACCACCTGCTCCTCCTCCAATGCCGCCACCGACACCATGACCAAGTCCGCCACCTCCACCAAGCCCACCTCCACCTCCTAAACCACCACCACCACCTGCTCCTCCTCCAATGCCACCACCAACACCATGACCAAGTCCGCCACCTCCACCAAGCCCACCTCCACCTCCTAAACCACCACCACCACCTGCTCCTCCTCCAATGCCGCCACCAACACCATGACCAAGTCCACCACCGGCTCCGCCACCGACACCGTGACCAAGCCCACCTCCACCTCCTAGACCACCACCACCACCAATACCGTGTCCTAACCCACCTCCGCCTCCTACACCACCGCCAATGCCGCCACCGGCACCACCACCAAGCCCTCCTCCACCTCCAACGCCTCCACCCGCACCTCCACCAAACCCACCACCACCGCCAAGTCCGCCACCTGCACCTCCTCCAAGACCTCCACCACCACCAAGGCCACCTCCTCCCCCTATCCCTCCCCCCGCACCACCTCCAAAGCCACCACCCACGCCACCCCCTCCTCCTAAACCACCACCACCACCAAAACCAAGTCCACCACGCTTAAACCCTCTCTTGATAATCCCAGGCCCCAACAAATGTGGGGGATGAATCAAATGCTTGTCATCCTTAATTTTCTCCACCTTCCCCACTACCAACGAACCACTAGCAAGTACAATGCAGAAGGCAAGCACAAGAACAACGCCATCTGAAACAACTCTCATTGTAAGATATAGAGGAAGAAGAGAATGTGCATTGGTGCAACGAAGAAGTGAGGTTATATATAGTGAAAGAGTGTGCATAGGAAGAAGGTTCATTCCACTCAAATTACTCCACTGCCACTGGTGAAGAAGTAAATGAGGCTTACCTGTCTTCAACTCAGATATTTAATTCCTCAACTGTCCTCCTCTCCAACGCGCTCTCAAATGAACTCACTCCTTCAATATTACATAGCATATCAGGGTTTTGACCACTTGCCTTAATTCTGCTTTTTATTTTCCCCATTATTCCATTATCACTGTTGTCTCTCTGTCCCCATGCTAATGCTTCTGACCATGTCTTTCTTTTTCTTTTCTTTTTCTTTTACACTCTTACTCTTAAACTTGTTCTGCATTATTGGGGTTTATCATATTCATTCAACTCTCTGTGGCTTCTATTAATGTTTCCATCTGATCCAATTAATGCAGCAACCAAACAGTGTCCTCTCTACAGTACACTCTTCTTCACTTAACTCTCTCTCTCTCTCTATTTGCATGCATTATGATAATTAACAATCCAAGTTTCACTCATCATATTGGTACATGGACCCGGCGTTTGTTGGGAAGTCATTTTACTAAAAGGGTAGAATATCTGAAGTTAATTTCACAGTCCAGGTACCTACATTTACTACAATATTGCTTATTACTCTATATAATTCTGTATCATTTTATTTTTTTACCAGAAACTAAAAAAAAATTACGATCTTCTCTTTCTCTTTTTATTGCATAAACACAGTTTTCGTATTTGATTATGCAGAGTTTTTCTTGTTCCTGGCTTGGTTATACAATATCAATAGTTAGCAATTAATGCTTCTGTTTGCAATGAGATGGTGACAAATGAGAACGAAATGGGGGAGAGCTCATTGGTTAGCCTATTAGGAACTTGAGAAACCAAATGGGAGAAAGATAGTAAAATCATCAACTTTCCTTTCTTGCATGCTTGGTAAATGATGAGAAAGGATCAAAAGGTCAGCGTGATTCAAAGCTTTAATGCATGTGGCCTTTCCAAAATGGGAAGACAAGAATAGTCACCACTGAACAAAATTTCTCACTACAATTCAATATATTATTATTTTAATCATATTTTTATATATTTTATTATTATATGGATATAAAGTAGGAATATTTTGTCTTATGCGTGCGTGTCAAACTATCATTCAAAATTTATGTTTTAGAATAGGTGTCCTTTTAAAGTATGAATTTCATTTTTTTATTTTACCAGTGAAGTCCAACGTAGTTATAAATAGTTAAGTTTCTAAAACATCTCAAAAAACATAGTTCTTCCATATTGTATATGAAGAAGATTTTGTTTGCGAGAATCAGCATATTTTATTTTCATTTTTTCTTCAAATCTATATATTTTGTTATGTGAGTACTCTCTACTAACTATCATTTAGCAATCATATTTACTTATATTTTAAAAATAGTTTTTGGAAATTGAAATAAAACACATTGTAATGATCAAAATATTCTTATTTTTATATATTTCCTTTTTATTTAAGATAATTATGTTATGCACATACTTGACTTATATATATATATATAGTCTTTGAGTTGGTCATATATGCATTGCTACTAAAAAATCCAATTATAAACTACCATAATAATTTTATTGAATTTTACAATAATTACTTTACACTTTGGATAAACATTTTTTTCATTCTATTCCTTATTAATTAACTTATAATATCATTTCACTCTTTAATTTTATTCCTATTAAACCACTTATAATATCAACTTATAAGTCTATTAATAATCACTACACCAGACAAGTTCTTATGTCTTATTATGATTTTTATTATATTTATTATTATTAATATCATTTATATTATAAATATTATTAATATCAGTTATATTATAAATATTATTAATATCACTTATATTATAAATATTATTAATATCACTTATATTATTATTATTATAATTATTAAAAATATTTTGTATATAATACTTTATATACGAATACAATTCGTATGTAATTATTCCCGCTTCATGGCGCCAAAATTATATACTGATTAAATTTTAATTACTTTTGGCTTACATACGGAACAAAATTGTATGTAACGTCTATTTACATACTGAATTAAAAACGTATGTAAATATTCGTATGTAATCACTTTTATTCTTATATACAGAAAAAACGTATGTAATCACTTTTATTCTTATATACGGAAAAATTTGTATGTAATCACTTTTATTCTTACATATGGAAAAATCTATATGTAATGTCTATTTACATACTAAATTAAATTCATATGTAAATATTTGTATGTAATGTTCACTTTACATACAGATTTTGATTCGTATGTAATAATTGGTATGTAAATGGACAATTTCTTGTAGTGCTCACTCTCTCTCAAACTTAATGACACTAATTTTTTGGTATGACAACATCAAGTTTTTGCCCAAGTTGAAGGACTCAATCATCTTCATTTCTTGGAATCTTCTTCCTTTCCTCCCTAGTTTCTTTCCTCTGATCTGTCCACACCCAATCCAGCGTTTCTGCAGCATAAACAACAAGACAACCTTCTTGTTGTCTGGCTTCTTGCATCAATGACTTCCTCCATGCTTACTGGAGTGCATATCAAATTTGGGAAAAACTCACTGTTTACTACGCTTCTCATACCTAAGCCAAGCTTCGTAAACTCAAACTTCAACTAAAAACCCCTAAACACGATTGCACCATCTCTGCTTATCTTTTTTATATCAATAAGATCACTGACTCTCTTGCTGCTACTGGAGCCACAATCTCGTCGAATGATCACATTGATGCTATCTTTGATGGTTTACCGGAGGAGTATGACGCCTTCATTACTTCCATCACTTCCAGACTAGATTCGTACACTGTTGAAGATGTTGAAGCGCTTATCTTGGCACAAGAGGAACGTTTTGAGAAGCACAAGTCTGTTGAGTGCTCCTTTATTCAACCCAATGCTAACTACACTTAGTGGATTCCTTCATCTTCATCGCGATTTTCTTCTCACACAAACCATTCTCACGGTGGTCGTGGTTCTTCAAGATTTCATCAAAACAATAACCGACAATCCTCCTTCAAGAATAACAACACTAGTTCTTGGACCTCTGCTCCCTCATCTTCATCTACGCAACAACGTATTTAGTGTCAACTCTGTTTCAAATTTGATCACTCTGCTTTACATTGCTGGACAAGGTCAGACATGAATTTACCTTCTAGTGTTTCTGCTAATGCCTCTCTTTATCATTCTTCCTCTATCGATGACGATGTGTTTTCCATCATGGGTACTCCTTCCACTATCATTGATCCTCTATGGTATCATGATACGGGAGCAACTCACCACATCAACCCTGATTCCTCAATTTTCTCCAAGAAAAACACGTATAATGGTAATGATAGCCTTCAACTCGGAAATGGTCCAGGTATGAAAATCTCTGATGTTAGTTCTACTTTGCTTTCTTCTCCTAATTCCAGTAAAACTTTTTCTTTGCATAACTTTTACATGTTCCTTCCATAAACAAAAATCTCATAAGCGTTTCTCAGTTTGCTTGGGATAATGGTGTTTTGTTTAAATTTTATCCTAACCACTGTTTTGTAAAACATCAGGTTACAAAGGAAATAATTCTCCAAGGCAAAATATGTGATGGCCTATATATATGTTTTTCCAAACTTGCAATGTGTTGTTTCTTGTGCTACAAATACATGTTCTTGGAATAATACTATAAATCATTATGACCTATGGCATAAACGCCTTGGATATGCTTCTTTTAGAGTTGTTCAACATGTTATGCATACAAACAATGTTCCTTTTAATAAAAATGTTTTTTTTTCTGTGACTCATGTGTTTAAGAAAAATCTCACCAACTTCCTTTCTTCTCCTCACTCACCACTTACACCCCTCTGTTGCAACTTTTTTTTTTTGACATTTGGGGGCCTTCACACACTACTTCCACCATTGGTTCTCTTTATTATATTGGTTTTCTTGACGCTTTTTCCAAGTACACATGGATATATTTCTTAACATCCAAATCTCAAGTCACTGATATTTTTGTACGTTTTAAAGTTCTTGTGGAAAAACAAACTGGTTAATGTATAAAGAGTGTCCAAAGCGATAATGCAAAGGAATTCTTATCCCTCACTTGTGTTCTACACAACTTTGGCATTGTTCACATAATCACTTGCCCACACACTCACGAGCAAAACGATTCCATTAAACGTAAGCATCATCATATTGTGGATACTGGGTTGGCTCTTCTTTCTTCTTCATCTCTTCCTCTCAAGTACTGGAGTGAAGCCTTTAATTTAGCAGTTCATATAATAAATCCTTTACCCACTCCAACATTAAACAACATCAGTCCTTATGAAAAATAACTTCTTGTTAAACCTGACTATAATTTTATAAAGGTTTTTGGTTGTGCTTGTTATCCTTTATTACGTCCTTATAATCAACAAAAGTTTGATTTTCGTTCATCCTTATTTTTGTTTCTTGGCTATGATGATCAACACAAAAGTTATGTTTGTTTAGCTCCTTTTGATAAAGAATTATCTCTCATCATGTTATCTTTAATGAATATAATTTTCCTTTTTCTATGCCACATAATCCTTTTCTTATCAATACTGACACTACTTTTATTTTCTCTTCACCTTTAACTGTTGTTTTCTTATCTCATGATACGTCTTCTACTTCTACACCTTCTTTGTCGCCGAGCCACTCACCACCATCTTCTCTACCTGTCGTGTCTGATATCAACACTCATCCCATGATCACTCGTGCTAAAGCTAGTATTCATAAACCTAAACTTTTTCAAACTTCTATCTCTAACGAATCTTTTTAACCAGCGTCTTACAAACAAGCTTTGTAAGATCTAAACTGGTTTCAAGCCATGCATGCTGAATATGCGACTTTTCTGCAAAATAATACTTGGACTCAGACCACCTGACCTATTGGTGCTAATCTTGTTGGATGCAAGTGGGTGTTCAAAAGAAAATACAATGCAAATGACTCTCTTCAACGCTACAAGGCACATTTAGTTGCAAAAGGATTTCATCAACGTGAGGGAGAAAATTTTTCTGACACGTTTAGTCTTGTGGTTAAACCTACTATCATTTGTATTGTCTTAACAATTGCCTTATCCTTAAAATGGCCTATCCATCAAATCAACATCAACAACGCTTTTTTTCATGGGGAATTTGATTCATCAGTTTACATGCAACAACCACTAGGACTCTCTTCCACAGATCCTTTTAGTTTGTCATTTAAATAAAGCGATTTATGGGCTCAAGCAAGCTTCTCGTTCATGGTTTTAGAAACTTACAAACACTTTTTTTTTATGGGTTTTGTTCCTTCCAAAAGTGATACGTCTCTTTTTACTCGTTTTTTCTAACAATGACACTGTAAATTTTAATTTATGTTAATGATATTCTGGTTACTGGCAGCTCACAATGTTTATTGCAAGACTTTATCAACAACCTTCGCTCTCACTTTGCATTAAAAGACCTCGGTTCCTTGCATTACTTTCTCAGAGTATAAGTAACTTGGCTCGACAATACTTCCCTTCACCTCTCTCAGTCCAAATATATTCATGATTTGCTACAACACACCAACATGCTTCACTTCAAGCTGCAAGCTACTCCCATGGTTTCCTCTTTACGCCTCACAGCAGATCAGTCTGTCTTTGTTGACGATCCTTCCATGTATTTCTCAATTGTAGGAGCTCTTCAATATGTCACCATTACTCGTCTTGAGCTTTCCTTTTCTGTGAACAAAGTATGTCAAATTTGCACAAACCTCAACTGAGTCATTGGCAGGCTGTCAAACAGATTCTTCGTTATCTCGTTGGCACTTCCACCGATGGGCTTCACTTCTCTTCATCTTCTACTTATTCCATGACCGGATTCAGTGATTCAAACTGAGCTACTGACTTGGATGATCGCAAGTCTACAACTGGATATTGCATTTTTGTTGGTAATAACTTGGTTTCATGGTCTTTCAAGAAACAAAAGATTGTTTCTCGGAGCAACACTGAGACTGAGTATAAAAGTGTTGTTGCTGCACTTGTTGACATTATTTGGATACAATCTCTGATGCATGAACTTTGTATAACATCTCCCACACCACAACTTTACTTATACAACCTAGGAGTTGTTAAGCTTGTAGCAAATCCAGTCATGCACTCTCGTTCTAAGAATTTTAAGCTTGATTTGCACTTTGTACGTGACCGTGCTTAAAATCGACGTCTTACTCTGGTTCACCTCCCATTCCAGTTTCAAATAGTTGATATTCTCACGAACAAACTTGAATAAGTGCTAATGTTAAATTATATAATATAATTTAAGAGAGAGACATCCAAACTCAATGCATTCAACATATTGCAAAGATAAATACACAAAATTTACAAAAATGTAAAATCAATAATAGCATATACAAATTTATAATTCTTTTTAGTTAAAGAATACTAAATTTCTAAAATAAATAAATATAACCAAATAACAAAGCTAAACTATTATTCTAATTAAAAAATCTAATTAAAGATTTGAAAAATGGCATAACTAAATTGTTATTCTAATTAATAAAATTTAACTAAAAATAATACATAGTTAAACATAAATTTAATCTCTAAATTAATTAAAATTAATCTACAACTAAACTAAACTAAATTCAATCTATAATTAAATTAAATTAAATATATCTCATAACTAAATTTAAGCTTTAAATTTAATATAATTTCATATATTACTAAACTTAGACTAAATTATAAATAAAAATTTATTAACATTCATCTAACTTATAATTTTATAAAAGAAGGTATATTAAAATAATAGAACTTAACTATTAACTTTGAGGTAGAACACCACTAGAAAATCATTAAATAGGTGATAGCTGTCGTTTTGCTGTCAAATTAATATGATTCTAGCGTAGACTTGTCTAACACTAGAGAGATGAT
>Ga0123342_1006481_pt1 | contig 16196 bp, 4 predicted proteins | sample Turbeawhitnodule_FD_89960 | JGI IMG/M metagenome (GOLD analysis project Ga0123342, IMG submission 89960) | Root nodule microbial communities of legume samples collected from Mexico - Turtle bean Mexico white nodule | ecosystem: Host-associated > Plants > Roots > Nodule | place: Mexico: Nepantla... | reverse complement strand
GCTGATACCAAACTCCTTTACATAGGGATTATACTCATAATTATTTTGTTGAATTGCCTGGTAGTACACAGGGAAAGTTATAAATTAATCTAACCAAACCACAGTACACACAAATTTTCTGTTAGTAAAGAGAAAAAATGACTGAAAAAGAAAACTTCAAACGACTGCAATTTATCACACATGACACGGCTCTTCTGTTTCCAATTGATTCTGACACAAATAAAAATATAAAGAAGAAAATAAAGGTTGGAGAGTGATATCAAGAATCCATGACAATGACCTGTAGAATGTCTGTCTCTTGTTCACGTGGTCTCTGGCACGAGACCTTCAGCAGAGAAGTTATCTGCTTTTCGTTAAGCCCTTTTGTATATCTCTGGCCCCCAACTATCTTACATGCCTGGGATAAGATTCACGACGAATTGTTCATTGGAACATAATGTACAAAGAAGAAAATAGGTTCAATAAATTGAACAAAGAGCTTACCTCCAAAGGCAAATAGTTCACCTTCTTTTGGCTTCCTACTTGAAGGCAGGGTAGATGAGAATATATAATTGTATATCCATACATTTCTTGAAAGTAATCAACGACTGATTTCATGTTCATTTTCTCATCGACAGGGAAACTGTTTGGAATAAAAGAGACAACAATTCCTTGAGAGGTAAATCTAAAAAATTCCATTTTGCACTGCAAAAGTTACAAAACCATACTTGAGCTCCCTTGTACGTTGTGATGTCAATCCTGTAATCCTGTACTTCCTTCGAAAACTTCCTCTATGTGTAACTTCGACTTTCACACCTCTTAAGGCTTTCTTAATCTGCGTTAGTAGCACCACAATGATTTTTGGTCAGATCTGCTTAAATTTCTCATGGTTTACAAACTAAAAAGGTCATCAATTAAATTCTTCCACAGCCGATAAAACGAACTTGATTTAAGATATTTAATCAACAATCTCAACCATTGCTTCACGCATTTGGATCAGAATAAGAAAACTTTTGCATTACATTCATTAGAATGCCTTTGGAGCACAAGGGCTTTTGGCGTTGCAGGATACATCAGTTCACATTTTAAATATCAATTTGAAACCCCATATGTCTTTACTCAAACAATCATTGTCAAGACGGAGTTAGTGAAGACCATAGGGCATGCAAGCATCACTTATTTCGTTTAACTTGTGAGGATAATAGTGTCTGTAAATACAAGGATTGCTAGCTTCCATAGTGAAATAAACTTCATACCTTGACACGATCTGCATCTGACAGTGGCTTTGAGAGGACATCTTTTCCCAAAATTTGAACAACAAAGTCAATTACAGGGAGTGGTTCAATAAACGCCATTGATGACATGTCTGAGACAAGATTGAAAGAAGAATTAATCGAAAGGAAAGAAGCTGTTTAGTATTTAATATTGACAAATTATTGAGTGACAGTTTTAAAAAATCTGAGGTCGATAAAGTAAAACAAAAAAAATGAAAATATATATGGTGGAACTCTCACCAATATTAAGTGACAATCCCATCTGAGTAGGCCTTATACTTTGGTAGAAGCCACGCCATGATTCCAGGCCACCACCTAACTGCTGTGGTTTTCTTAAATCTGGAGAATAGAGAAACCTCCCAATTGACACGAAGCTAAACATGCAATACAAGCAAAATAAGACCCAAGAAACATTGAAACAAGAAGATAGCAATAGCCTCATTCAATTCAAAAGGAGGCAATGGATACAATGTGGAAACACAAATGCACCTCTGAGCTGCAAGCTCCCTCAATACAATGTCAATGACAGTAAGCGCTTCTTGCGGGGTGTCCACTTGTTTCCCACTCAGAAGCTCACGTAATTGATGCATGCTAACACGAGCTGCAAACTTTATCACCACTTCAAATTCTCTTTCCCTGTCAAGAGTGATTAAAACTCTTTTTTTTACTTTAATAACCCAAAAGGCCACTTTCAAACTCCCAAAGTTTGGTGAGCAGTTAGGAACAAAACATTATGAAGATAACATGAGAAAGTTACTTGAACAATCATCACCTGATACTACCAGTACCCTCATCATTCTCGCTCAATATTATGGAGAACTCTTTGGATGCAAAAGGAAGCAAGCCAGCAGTGTAGAGATTTCTTCCTCCATCATAAACAGGAAGCCTCATCCCCAAGTCAGTGCTCCTGTGAAGCCTCACCAACTCAGTTATAATAGCTTTGTTGGTTTTACGAGAAGTAACTTCAGGTGTTATTTTAACCTTCACAAAACACACGATAATCTCAGTAAAAATCCTTGACACGAATCAAATTATTAGTCTGTCTACTTTGCATCAGTTTGTTGTTCTAGATTTTGTTTTTACCAGAGAGTTGGACTTACATTGTAATGGCTCAAGTCAGAAACTGATATATCTGCCAGGAAGTGATTAGCTTTGACCAGACATTTTATCCCCAGCTGGCCATAGCCAGGTCTGGCAGGAAACACAAGACTTTTGCAATCAGAGGAAACCAATTCTGAGTCAAGTCCTGTTTCTTGAAATTTATCTTGTTTGCATTGGCTTCTTCTTCTATCTCTTCTTCTAAGGTCTTTTGATCTATGCAGAGCCGTCCAAGATTTCAGTTGAACTTCCGCTGGATCCTTCATTGCACTTGCCAAATAGTTCTGAAGAAAACAAGGAAAGAAACTTCACTTACGTTAGTCTCAAAGTGGAGTGGGAGGAACTAGAGGTGAGAGATTCCAACAAGGGATAAACTAAAAGGTTTATGGCAAAACAGCTTCCACGTTTTTACTGAGAACCATAACTCAGCTTATATGCACTGTCTTGAAGGAAGACAGGAGTTAAAGAAAGTACAAGGGTGGGAAAGGCATGAAGAGGCCTTGTAACGGCTGAAAGCTGAATAGAAGGGAAAATAAAAAATAAAAAAAGAAGAAAGGTATGGCATGGCATCAAATCTCGACAGTGTTTCATCTTCCCCTAGGCGCTGTACATTCTCTGAAACTGAAAGTGAAAAGATGGGGAGAAAAATAAAGTGACGTGCATACATGCAAAAGAACCAACAATCTCCTATAAAATTCCAATAACCATCGCTGCTCCCATTGGAACAGTGTGATGGCCTAATTTTGACTTACCACTTCATGTTTATGGGCACATATAATAATAAAAACTGTCCTCAAGTCCTCAACACCCTCACCACCATCCCCACTTTCCTTAAAAAAATGTAATGTTCCATAAGCTCACAACCACATGATAGGGTAGCCAAAGAAGTAGTGCAGGAAAAAAAATGCTTGTGGTGGACTGTAGTTAATTATTTGTGGGGAGTGAATACTGTTAGTCCAAGGGGCCTTTAATTTTGGTGGTCCCAAAAGGATGTTTGAATTTTACCCTACTCCAAGTTCTTGGCAGGACAGTTTGTAAGATTGCATGTATAAATACCCTTTTCAGCGACCACAAAGGAGCTTTAACTCCTTCCCAAGTTGAATTACAACGACAGAACGGGACCCTAAAGCAGATTCACTAACCACACCACACCACACAACAGAAGGAGGGTAGCAGCAGCAGAGACAAGAGGCATAAAAAACAGGAGCAAGGAAGGAGTCAAAACAAAATTTGAAGCTAGGTTGTGCTTGGATATCCGGACAGTGTGCATGAACATGCCATAATGGCTGCCTGCCAAATGCCAAATGCCAATGTCAGTTGTACGTGCACCCAAGGGTAAATGCTGCAAACTATGGTGTGCCTGTCCCAAAAAATAAATAAATTGGATTTTGGCTCTTTTCTCTTTGTTTTTGTGGCATTTTGGATGGGGAGATGAGGGGAACTAGGGATAGCCAAGAATGGTACAAGTGATAGTAACTCTCTTCAACTATTTCGGATCATTACAAAGACACCAAGAACAATCATGTGTCCTGTCCCTTTCACTGGCTTCACACGACAGATAGAACATCCCAACAAAACAAATATATATATAATCAAAAACTCGTTCCCTAAGAAAATAAAGAAACAACGGTTGATTATAAATGAACCAGACCACCCATGTGAAGACTTTCATGCCCTTATTAATTCCTGAACCAAACCTCACTGTATGGCAAGCAGCAAAGGTTTCAGATTTTGTTCCTATGACAACATTATTGTTGCTGAGAGAAAAGAGAATTAATGTTGTTATTGGATGGATTGGTAAAGAGGCATTAATTTGCATACTGATGTTGTGGCCGAAGCTACCTGTCTGACTGCTTCTTTGGTCAATGTGATTTGATTTCTTTCGATTTTGTCACATCTAAGCTGTGAACTTTCCCACTGGGTATGCCCAGGGCCCCCTCTTCCTCTCTAATTCTTTTTATGCTTAGTTCATATCTCTCAAACTCTTCACAGCTCTCAGTTTTTAAGACCTCTCACACATTCAAACAAGATGGGACGTACTCCTTTTCACTTCTTATTTTGTTTATCTAAACCAACAAGAGAAGTAGAAGATCAAAGGAAAGGATACAATAAATGTTCTATAATTTTCAAGCATCGTCAAACAAAATTCAAAGCTGGTAAAAGTGTTTAGACAAAACTATTTCCTATCAGGTCATGTACTAAAAAATCAACAAAAACAGAAACCTTCGCCCGAGACCTACTACACCCTACAAACACCAAACCACACATCTCTTACCTACAATCGTTTTCACCATTACCAAACCACACATCTCTTACCTACAATCGTTTTCACCGTATCACGTGACCAAGTGACCAGTAGACAAAAGACATGATTTAGATATAAGTGATAGTTAGCCCAACCATTGCTAATGTAATTGTTCTTATTAAATACATTATTTTTTCTTCTTATTTTTTTAAATTCAATTCATGAAAGCAAGGTATGTCTTTAGGGTATGAGAAAACCATATTTTCATCTTTTATCATTTGGCAATAAATTCTCAACCTACCATAAATTTTAACATATAATTACACATCAATATTTTTTGTTTGTTTTAGTAAACAGTCATTCTAGCCATTAAAGGTGGTAGATGCTATTATATCAGTTTCCAAAATAAATATGTTAAATAAATTCTTAAACTAGGTTAGCATTGTTCTTAGCAAAATGTTTCAAATATCTTTTAAATTTGGTAAGATCACTCCACATTATTATTTTTATTGAATTTTGATTTTGCTCTTTTTTTTTTACTTTTTCGAAAATGTGGAGTACTTGAAAAGATACTTTGTCAATTAAGTTATTATTTTTCTTAGTATAAGTGTTCTTTTGAAGGTTTTAAAAGATACTTTGTCTCATTTATACTATTTTGTAGTAGATTTTCTAGAGTTTAAAATTTTCGTAGACTCATTGTTTAATGTAGTAATAAAGGTTGATAATCCATATTAGCTTTCTTAATTATTTTATGTGATTAGTGAAGATTTAAAGTCGGAACTATAACAATGACCTGACATGCCAAGGCGACATGCGTCTTGATGACTTCATGTATAGATGATCTCAGTTCTCTATATGTCGAACAACTATTCCGATGTTTAGAGATGTCAAGATGTGTTATACTTAGTGAATATTTTGTCTTATATTGTACATTAACTCTTAAGCTCGAGTAATTTTTGTGAAGTTATAAAGAGTTTAGGAAAAACACATTAAATGTTGTTTTCTCACTATCCAGGAGATACATAAGGATCTGATTGTATCCAGAATAAACATCAAAGAAACTTAAGATTTGATTACCTATCACCCCATCAACTAGGCAATTTATACTAGAAAGGGGTAAGCATCTTTTAGACATATTTTTTTTAGGTCGGTGTAATCAATGCACATTCACCACTTTTTGTTCCCTTTTTACCAACACGTTGTTAGTTATTGGACTTTCGAATGAACCCGACATTTAACAAGTTTTCAACCTCTTTATTCGCTATTAGCATCTTTTCTTCTCCCAACCTTCTTTTCTTTTGTTGAAATGCTCAACTTTCTCGGTTATCTCAGAGATATTGAATACCTACAAAATACTCCGTCAATCAAGTTAGTATTTTTTAAATATAAGTATTCTTCTAAAAGTTTTAAAAGTGTCTTAGGGATCATGTCCTATTATACTATCTTGGAGTGACTTTTACCCATGAGCTTGATAGAGACCCAAATCTTCCTAGACCCATTGTTTAATGTGGTAATAAAGGTGATAATCCAAATTAGCTTCTTTAATTATTTTACATGATTAGTAAAGATTTACAATCCAGTTGATAGTAATAACTGAACATGTCAATGTGACACGTGTCTTTATGACTTCATGTATACATTATCTCAGTTCTCTTTATATGAAACGGTTCTTTCTATGTTATGAGATGATGAAATGTGTTATACTTAGTAAATATTTTGTCTTTAATCATAATATAAAGTAATTATCATCCGGTTATTTTTTAGAAAAAGAATATCCTCTTTCCTTAAAAAGATAATATGCTTTCAACAGTGAGAGGGTGATGATAATTATGGTTATAATATGCCACTTTTGCATATTGGATTTTCTCTCTCTTTTGGCTATGTAAATTTTTCATGTTTAAACTTTAAAAACTACAAGAAAATTGATAAGGGAGCCGTACTGCAAATGGTAGAAAGGAAGAAATAATATTAATTTGATAAGAAAAATAGAGAGTGAGTGGTGAAAGTGTCACTGTCCTCTGATATTTTGTCTATATGATATGTGTTGCATTGTTTGCCTGATTCAGCACCAACTCCTTCACCTAAGGCGATCTTACTAAGATCATGATCAAATAAAGATTCCTGGCCCAGATTCGTTTCGTTCAACCCCAAGGAAGGATCATATTCATAGGTACGACAAAAAAAACACGAGGGAGGGGGAAGGGGTGTTTCAAAATAAAAAGATTTATGCTATTTTTCATTCAAAACAAAAATTAACGTAAAAAGAAGAAAATAACTGTAGGTTTCATAGGGGCGAAAACAGAGAAGGAAAGGAATGAAAATGATGAAAAATGTTTGTTGTTTAGTGAGATAAAAAGTGTTGAATTTTTTTTCCGAAACAACAAATAAGACATAAAAACAAAAGAATGTTAATTTGCACAGAAGTTTTGTTTCAAGTGCGACACATTCAATTATATGACTTTCATTTCTAATCAAATTTGTGTCTTCCATAATCTACTGGGCTCTCCTCTATTTCTAAACAATAATCTCCTTCGCTCCTTGTGTCTTGTTTTTTATTCATATTATAAAACCCAAATTGATTTTATTTAACTTAGAAAGTCTTTTCGTGGATTATTTTTTATCCGTATATCTTAAATGGGACGTGGAATACATTAATATTTTGTGGTGTTCAAAAATCTAATTTTTTTTGCATAAATAGTGTTTTAGAATTAACCTCACTTTAGTATTGAAATAGAGGTTTTTGAAGAAATTAAGTTTTGGGGAGTTAAATCCTCTTAAGAATGATGATATTAAAATAATGAAAAGTAAGATATTTATTTTTGAAGCACATTCCAACATTGGTGGTAGAATAAAGAGGGAGAGCATCCTTTTTGTAGGGTCTTGGAAATAGGACCTCTTTTATTTCCTCTTTACGTTAGACACTACACTATGTGATGAGTCTTGGCACTGTTTTGAAATGGGAAAATAGGGTACAAGGACCAAGATGTAATCAGATCCCATATCACCAACTCACTCTACAATAATGGGGAACATCTATGAAATCACAAAATTAAATCAAAACAAAACATCTTCTTTTCCTTTTAAATATCTCTCCAACCCAAACAACCTCTTCATGTTGCACTTTGTTATTTCAACACCAAGGTCAATTAGGAAACCTTTTTCAAGGAGCCAAGTTATGTAAGTTAAGATTCATATGACTTGTAACTTTGTTGTTAAGAAAATGTTTGGCTTAATTAGCTGTAATTTTGCTTTTTAATTCCTTTATAACTTTAATCTCTTATTTTTAATTATCTGTAATTTTTTTGTTTCAATTTTTTTATACAATTTCGATCCTTCATTTTTAATAATATATTAAATCACTCTAAAGTTACATTTGGTAATAAGGTATGTAAAAAAAAGTTATGAGAAAAATATGTTTTTCTTCAATATGATGGTGTGATGTTTAAAGTAACAAAAACTTACAAACAAAGAAACTTCAAATTAAATAAGTTACCGGTATGTAAAAACTAAGAGATTAAAATTATATAAAAAAATATTAAAATTAATAGATAATTAAGAGTTAAGGAACTAAAATTACATAAAAAAAATACAGATTTTACATAATATATTACAAAAATTCCTATTAAGCCAAAATATTTTGTCAAGATTTCTCAAGCAAAAGTTCTATCTATTAGAAAACTTAAGATTGATATTAAAGTTTTAATCGTCTTATTATAACATCTCGTATTAATTAATAAAGGAAAAATATGTTAATATTTTATATTTTTAAATATTAAATATAGACTTTCTCTCTATTCACATAAAAAAAATACTATATTGATTGAATCAAATGTAAAAATAATAATTCCGAAAACTATTTAATATTGTTATTTCAAAAATATTTTTATATTTAGTTCAATGAACCATATGCAATAAACATGACTAAGAGTAATTTAGAAAATGTAGTCCTATTTTGTAAGAAATTAATAATATTAACTTCATATTTCATATTTTTGTATTTTCTTTTTTTAATAATATTTTTTTTAATATGATGACAAATAATTATTGTTACTTGAAGTGTGTCAGTCTAACTGAGATGTTAAGTAAAGTAGTATAATGATGCCTAACATGAAAACTTTTTATATAAAAATAAAATAAAATTAATAATATTAATTGAACCTAACTATCATTTTTAATAAATAAAAAATTAATTAATTTTTTTTGTATACCCGAGTATTATGTAACATTTTTTTATAAAATATTAAAATCAATTGAAAATCTGTTGCAAAAAGATTTATTAATATTACTATTGCATAAATAAATAAAATGGAATAATAATACACAACCTTCTTGGATAACTTTTATAAAGATAAATAATTGTATCCCTTTATTTTATTCAATAATTAAGTAATGTTATATGTGGGCATTAGCGATAGCCCTTAAAAAATGAAAAACGGAATTAGCAATACTGCTGTCATACACACACAAAAAAACACTATGTATTAAAAAAAACAATAATGAAAAGGTACAGATTCATTTGATTTGAAATAAAATGTTTTTATTATAAAAATATTATTATTTTTCGTATTTAGAGTTGTTAAAAGTTCATATATACACACAATATAAAAAATTATTAAATAAAATTTAAATTTTATTATATTATATTTCGTACAAAATTTTAAAGTAATATATTGAATGAAGTTATTTATTGGGGGTAATTATAAAAACAGTCACGTGTGTAGGAAAAATTCATTGAAATCAAAGAATATTTTTTTATAGATAAAAGTTATACAGAATTCTTTGATGTTTTTCTCTAATTAAAATTATAATTTCATCTTAGTAACTCATTGTTTTAAAGTTTAGGTTGGAGGGTTAACAAAAAATGTCATGAAAAATACTTTAAATATTGTATTTATCTAAGTTTTCTCCAACTTTTATTTTCAGAAAACATGTTTAGACATTTTCAAAAATTTATAACTAATAATAAAGCATATATTAACAATTTAAAATAATCATAATACCTAAAAGTCACGGTAATCACCATTTCTGAATATAAAAAAGCTTTTATTTAGTTTCCATCATCTTTATTTCGAAAATTAATAGAAATACAAATCCATTCTATTCAACTTTGTTTAATGTTTTGATAAAAGTAATCACTAATTTTTTTTTATTAAATATCAACTAATTTAGAGATAGAAAAATACATTTCTATATAAAATACATTTCTATATAAAATACATTTCTATATAAAATACATTTTATTATTAATTAAAAATTATTTTATAAATTAATATTTAATATTAACTATCAAAATTTTAGTTACTAATACTTTAGATTTTAAATTATTTTTTAATTAAATTAGTGAGTTAATAGCTAAAATTTTGGTAATCAATATTAAATATCAATTTAGAAACTACTTTATATTTTTTTATTTAAATATCAATATTTTTTAATTTATAAAATAGTATCTATCTTAGTCAATATAATGAATTTTTATTTTTTTATTTTTAAATTAGTTGATATTTAATATTTTTTTTAGTAAATAGTTTATTTTAATATTTATTTTCCTATTAAATAAAATATTAATTTTATTATAACTTTTAACTATTAATTGTGGAGTAGAAAAATAAAAAATAAATCTAAATGAGAGGAAATTTAATTGAATAGACTATAAATACACAAGAAAGTTTGTATTACAGATTTATAATAAAAAATATTATTTAATATTTTAATCTATGTCAAAAATAATTAAAAAATATTAGAAAAGTTAATTTCAACACGTATATGATTTTTAATATCATTAATAATTCAATACATAAAAGAGAGAAAATTAGATATTTTGATAAAGTAAAGTTATATAGTATATAGTTTTATTTTGTCTCTATTCGTGTATAAGTTTAAAAAGTACTAAATATACATTATTAAATATTTTGATTACTTAAAAAACAAGTTGTTAATTTTTATTTTAAGTATAATAATATTTTTATTTTTCAATTAAAAAACATGTTTATTTCCTTATACACTTGATGTATACAAGAAAAAAATCATTATTAGTTTTTATGTGAATAAAGTAAAATATAATTTAATTTCATTTTATAACCAAATTTAAATATGTTTCACATTTTTGTGACAAATTTTAAAGAAATAAATAATTAAGTTTTTATTATTGACATTGTTAACGCTCATATATATCTTAAACATTTTATATGTTATATATAAAATTATAAAATTATTTGTCATTGCATATATGGTTTTATCTAAAGTTTAATTAATTTTAATCATGTTCTCAATTAAATAAAAAGTATATATATTTATAACTATTATATATGTGTTAGAAATTATATTGAATTTAAATTCAGGGTAAGAGTTTGGGAGAATATTATTATTGAGCAGGTAAAGTACTAGTTGTGGGAGAATATTATTGTTGAGAGAGTTTGGACACGTATTGCAATGATGACAAAATGACTAAGTGAGACCCTACTAGCAACCCATTACCCATCAAAACAAACAAGAACAAAAAAAGGAAAAGAATCATTCAGGAGAGTCATACATTAAACCCAGTGTCTTACTACTTTCTGAGTTATGGACTTTGGGAGAAACATCATACATATAGAGTGTGCCAAAACTCATAAAACAAATGGGAAAATATTGTTTTTAAGTTAAAAGACTCTTATGAGTATGACTAGTCTGAATAAGAAATAATGGAGAGAGAGCATAGTTAGTAGAAAACCAAACCTTGTGCTTTACGCCATGTATCTTATGCAGCAATCCGTGCGGATTGTTGTAACTGCTGCCTTTGCTTTTAATGCCTGCAACACTGTGCTCTAACTACGCCAAACTTCAAATATCAACTCAACCTTTTCAACCTCTAACCTCCCTTTACCTGCTTGCAATCAACCTACACAAAATATTATATACTGTAAATGGTTTATACTATAACAAACAGGTTTTCATTATGTAAGGTGTTGAAACACATGAGTGTGAACCGCATGCAGCTAGCTATAGACCACCAAAACGTTTCACTCTAGAGTACCCTCTTTGTCGGCTTACAACTACTTTTTGCTGCCATAGACTGCTAACATTACATTTAAAGAAAGCTAAAACTGGTTTATCATCACGTTAAAGACACGGGACAATACATTAGCAGCAAATATGGGAATAGGGTGTTGAAGCAATGAAGCTATGTTTGCTAACTCTATATAGCCTGAATCTGATAGTCTGAATTGAAAACTTCATTCATACAAAGGCAACTAGAGTCTAGAGTACTTTCTTTCTTGCTTGGATTCAGTGAAACTAGATATGTTCTTTTGTAACAGAACTGAAACAACCTCAAAAAGCAATGTTTCTAAGTAATTGATGGGAAAGCAGAAAAGGAAATTGAAACATGGACTACTTCACCATGCATGACCTTGAGATAAACTAATTTATGACAAACTGTGAATGAGTTAACGAGATTTTAGAATTTCTTCAGGTTGAGAGAAGGGGTGGGAAGAGGAAGCAAACAAACAGAAGTTGGAGATAGATTTGGGGACCTGAGCAGAGCAGACCAGGTGCTTATTAGGGAGGCTTCACTTTCTGCTATTGATAAAGCATGTATGAAAGAACACTACTCTAAGAAAACAGTACTCCTCCTCACTCAGTGCCTTTAAGAAAGGAGCAACAGAAGTGAAACGAGTTTTGAAAGCGTGCCACTGATTATCAAAAAGGGGGAACACTACGAGACCTTTTACCTTTTGGGAACCATAAAAGAAACGTATAGCTAGCATTGCATGGTATATAATATTAAAAAGAATAATTGCAGAAAGGAGGATTTTGATCAATTTCGATGACATGTAGTAGAGTGAGAAAAAGTATGATTATCCATATGGTAAGGTGTGAGATTCCATAAGTAAATACACACAAGAGAAAGAAAGGAGGTTTGGCAGTGCTAAGTGGTGCCTACTATGTTTTCTGCAAAGGTTAAATTCAGTGCACTTGTAGGTGGAGCAATTGCAGTGTAAGTGTGCTTTTATTGGTTTGTGAAATGTGTAACCAAGATATGTTATATGAGAAAGAGTTAAAGGAGGAAAAGAAAGTCTGTGTCAGCTTCTTAGACGGAAATATGACCGGTCGGAAATTGAGATTCCGGAGACTATGTGTCAGTAAAGTGAGAGAGAAAGAGAAAAGAAAGAGAAGAGAGGAGAGGGTGAAGCACATGTGCATTGCTGGGTCGAACTTTTTATAAAGGAAAGGAAAGGAACCAGCCTGGGCACTGCATACCAGGGCCACCCCACCCTCGTTTTTTTACACTATTTGATTTTGATTCTATAAAATGTTAAAGGACAGAAAAAAAAACATATTAAACTATTATCCACGTAAATGAAATGTAATCTAATAAATTGAGAACTTTGTTTGCGAAGAGCATGAAAGGTTTTATTCATCTTCCCTCTCATTTTTTTAAATTATTGTGTAATGATTTGCAGTCGATATTATTAATAGGGATGAAGAATATTTAGATTGTGATGATTAGTGAGATTTAGAGGGATATGAATAAAATTATTTTTAAAGACCAGATTTTAAATTATTTTAAGATTTTTTATTTGATTCAATTAAAGGTTTAGTATTGAATATCTACTAAATATTCTTCTGTTTTTTTTATTGGTGTATTGATCTTTTAGTTTGTCTTTATTATTTTTAATTATACTGTGTTTAATTTTTGATAAGGATAGTTTTAGAGCATTTATCGAAAAGGTGTTTTGAGGTTAAGTTATGATAGTTTTCACGAGATTATTTTTATTTATGTAAATGGATTGGATCACTTTATATATATATATTATTTTATTGCTGATAAAAAAATTGTTTAAAAACTATCATTATAAACTTTAATATTTAAATGATTTGTATCCTTTGTAGTGTAAAAGAAGAGTTGTCCTTAGTTGAGGGATGAAGATTAGAAGGTATATAACAGCACACGTGAATTTTTTTTAAGAATAAAGTGCATAATTATCTGTTTTACTATAATAAATATTTTATATTCGTATTCCTTCTAATTATCTGCTTCTTACCTTAAATGGATGTTACGTAAGATATGCATGAAGTAATGTGAAGGATTTGTATTTTCTTGGGTGACACAAGGTGGATTACAAAACAAGAGTGAGAGGCTTGAAAATTGAATGCCTCGATGATATATAAATATATTATAGTTGCAATTATTTACGCACAAAAAAAGTTTGTTATAAAAGAGGGTTTGATTTGATTGGTCAGAATACATTATGAAAAAATTATATTTTGACAATACAAATGTGATAATTTAAAAAAAACTATAAATTTATAAAAAATTATTAAAATAAGAATATTGAAAATTGTAAAGTGAGTATAGAAAAAAAAAAAAAGAGTAGATTTTCAATATATCATTATTCATATATTATTGCGTGCAATGGAAGTTTTCAAATTTTGTCAAGTTGGAGGCATCTCCAATATACAAAAAAATCTCTATTATATATATATATATATATATATTATTTTATTTTATTATTATTATTTTTTTAAATAAGATTTTACACTTTTTTTTATGTAACTTCGTATCTTAAACAACTCACTGGGAGAGCTTGTTTGGTTTGCCTTTGAGGAAGAAAACTTAGAAGGAACAAAATAGTGTCATTGGCACAAACTTCTTTTTACGTACGATGAATGAAACTAACTTCTAAACATACACTTAATTTTTTTCTTCAATCAAGAAACTTATTAAAATTTTCAATGGATCCTACAATATATATTTCTTTACATTTTATTATTATTCTTATTTCAATTTATTAGTATATATGAATGGAAATTGTAAAATAATCAATAAATACATAGTACATTTTAATTAAATAAATAATTTAGTTTGAAAGTTCAACTACGTAAAAAAATGTAGATTAAAATTAATAATATCTTTTAAAATACGTCAATCAACATAAAGTAATCTATTTATTTCAAAATTTTATTATTCTTCGGTAGTCAACCATCTTTCTACTATAATTATGTGAGTTGGAAATCTAACATTTGATAAAAATATATAAGAAAAACAATGTTAAAAAAAAAACAGCATACCTATTATCTAATAAATGGTATTAAAGTTGTTTATTCATTTTAGTAATCGATTTTTTTAATAGAGAATTAATAAAAAAGTTTATTGAAACTTAAAGTAATATCCCAACTTTTTTTCCTCTTTGTCTTTTCCATGATCTTGGAACAAAATTCATAAGAAAAAGATATTTTTTCGTGATTTTTTTTATTAGAGGAAGATTGGTATGCAAGGTTGAGGTTGTGATCGTGAAGGTGGTGAAGATAGGGAAAGGAAGTTCAGAGATAGAAGTATGATGATGATGCATGAATTCAAGGAATAGTTTGTTGTTATTGTATTGTGGGTAAGAACTATTTTGGTGTGCTTGGTGATGGTGACGAAGAATAATGGACAAAAGCAACACCTTCATGAGGCTTAGTATTGGTGGAGGAAAAATAGTTTGTTTAAAACAAAATAATAAACACAAATTGCTAATTGGGCTCAACACCCTGATAACTGTAAGGATTTTATAGATTTAGAAAATATTATTAAAATAGAAGTGATATATTTTAAATGACACTTAACTATTTTATTATTAAAAATAAAAAGAGTTATAAATAGAAAATTTACAACTTTTTATTTTAAAAGAACCATCATTTCTCTAAAATTTCTCTTTTCATTTTTTTTTCTTCTCTCTAAGATTTTAACATTCTCACTCAGTTTGACTATCAGAATATGTCATTAGACTCCTAGAAGCGAACTTTACAAGATTGTCCAATTAAAATATCATATATAGTAAGTTCACTTTGGCTTATTTTCCTTTGAGTTAGTTTTGATCTAGTTAGGTTTGCCTTTAGTTTAGGCTTGCATGTGATGCTTTTATCTTCATAATTAGTCTATGTTAGCTCAGGTCCTAATTTACAACTCTTTCGTGTAGTGTTTCAAAACATGTCCATCTTCATACATAAAATTAAAAGAAATATTCAAAAGAAAATAAACATTTTCATCATCCAATTTCTCATTGAGAAGCTCTATCCCCAGTAACATTATCTGCTCCCGTGTAAATACACGATCATCACATATTAAAGAAAACAACCACAAAACAAAGAAAAGGTAAGCTAGCTATTTTTAAAATTTCTAATATAAATATAACTTTAAATATCCACATAAAGCCAGTAATTCTCATGCATTTTTTTTTTTGTTTTTACCAAAATGGTGTCCGTTTAAAAAAATTATAAATTTAGGCAAGTCGTGCCTAATTGGGACGACTTCATATGCAGAAGTCGTACAGAAGTCGTACCAATTAGGCACGACTTCTGCCATGTCATACTAAAGTCGTGCCAACTTGACACGACTTCTACCCTGTCATACTGAAGTCGTGCCAACTTGACACGACTTCTGCCCCATCATACTGAGGTCGTACCAACTTGGCACGACTTCTGCCCCGTCATACTAGAGTCGTACTAACGTGCCTAATCATTATTATATATAATTTTATATGGTAATAAAAATAGGTGTGTCTAATTTTATTTAATATTTAATGTTTTAAGAATCTGTAAAAATATTTTTTCGTATTACTTAATTTCTATCAATCATT
>Ga0123342_1006480_pt1 | contig 16196 bp, 7 predicted proteins | sample Turbeawhitnodule_FD_89960 | JGI IMG/M metagenome (GOLD analysis project Ga0123342, IMG submission 89960) | Root nodule microbial communities of legume samples collected from Mexico - Turtle bean Mexico white nodule | ecosystem: Host-associated > Plants > Roots > Nodule | place: Mexico: Nepantla... | reverse complement strand
TAATTGTTGTTTGCTCATTTTGTCATTTACAGGTAACGACATTTGTGGCCCCAGTATACAGTCTGCACAATATTTTAAAAGCTTATGAGGTCCAATTTAATCCAGTTCGAAATCAGGATTATTGGTCTTCTTACACGGGACCAAATTTCTTACCTGACCCCATCATGCGCCGACATCAATCAGGAAGACCTAACACTCAACGCATTCGTAACTATATGGATGATTCAATTCCAAATAAGCCAAAAAAATGTTCATATTGTAGAACATAAGGTCACAATAAAAGCAATTATCCGCACAGACAAGCTTAATAATAAAAGCCAATTCAAATTTGATTATTAATTTCCTCATTTTCTTTATTTATGTATTTATTTATTCATAACACTCTTAGAACATTCATTTTCTTTATCTATGTATTTATTCATTCAATTGAAACATAATCCATACACGATTATCCAATTTTTTGTTCCTTAAAACTAACACTCTTAGAAAATTATGTGTCAAATTAATTTTTAACATTACATAACTTACTATCCAATATATAAACAATAAATTTTTTTTTAAAAATATGACGTGGCAGAAGTCGTGCCAAGTTGGCACAACTTCAGTATGACATGGCAGAGTCGTGTCTAATTAGGACAATTTGTGCATATACAGTCGTGCCTTGCCTAAATTTGTAATTTTCTTTAAACAGACCCCATTTTGGTAAAAAGCAAAAAAAATAACCCTATCATGGTCAAAAACCCGTCATATTGCTATGCCTAACAATAGGAATGACAATGCGGACGAGTCTCGTTAATAAAAAAATAAAGTGGAATGTCTAATTTAATTTGCTGACCCACTTAGACTTGTTCTGCATAATCCAAATTCTATGCGTGTCAAGTCTGGGATGAGGTGGACTGACCCGCATAGTCCTCATATCTTATAAATTTAGAATTTTTTTTCTGTATCTCCATAATTTTTTCATGCAGCCTCATATTTTCAAAAACTTTAAAATTATTCATTCTAAATTCTACAATCTGAAATATAAATTTGTATTTTTGATTGTGCAAAATAGAATATTGTACCATCCAAAACACAAATCTTAACTTTCAGATTCTATAACCCGGGAAGTTTATGAATTTCACATGTCACAGGATAATTTGAATATTTTTTGAAGTATGGGGTGTAAGAAAAAAGACATGAAGGTGCAGGAAGAAACTCCCCTCAATCTCTAATTCATAGCATGTTCACGGAATTTGATAATATTATAATAATTTTTTTATTTCATATCTTATTACGCATGTGTCGTAAAAATAATACTACAAGACCATTTATCCAATTAGTCTAAATAAAAAAAATAATTTAATAAACTAAAATAAATTTATTCAAATATTATATTTAAAAAATTATTTTCATTAATTAAAAAAAATATATTTTTTATGTAGGCTAACCCATGAGTAAGCTCTTATACGAGGCAAACCAATAAAATTAACCTATATTTTTTATATGGGGTGGACCAATCCAACCCCTTATTTTACAGGCCAAATGCGGGACAAACAAGCCCACATTGACATCTTTACCTCCTAGCCAACCCCTCCAAACACAAAAAAGTTACTAAGGATGGTATATTTTAGGCAAATTCTCCCTTACCTCCATATATCCCTTGCATTTTCATATATTTTTTAATTCCAACAATACCCTTCTAAGTATGGTGGAAAGTGTGGTGCATTTATCTTCATTTTCAAGTGGTGGTGGTTGCTTGTGGTGAGTGGTGGTTGGTGATGAACATTGATAGTTGAGATAAGTTTTGTGATATTTTTACTTGTGGTAGTTGTGTTTTTTAGAAGTCACAAAACCCAGGAAAAAATCCAATGAGATGCAAAAATGAAATATAAAACTAAAAAAAATAAATCTTCCAAATGGAGAACGTTGAATACAACAAATATTTTCGTCATCCCTCTCACACACGTTCAAATAATAAAATTGCTCTATCAAGCGTTGTGAATGGAGAATAGTAGAAGTGTTGTGACTGAAAATGAGTTATGGGTGTAGAGGTGCAATTGATGTTATTTTAAAAGGTGAGTTATTTTAAAAAAATTAAAAGGCTAAGATCAATTTTTCATAATTACTATCAAAATGCAAAGGAATGTATGGAGGTGAAGGAAAAAATTGCCTACATTTTATCATTAATTTATTTCTTAAGCTATAATTATCTTATTTATAGAAGAATTAACTTATAATTTTTTTTTAAATGTTAATTTCTATAGATTATATTTTATTTAAATCGATAAAAATAATTTACATTCTACAATTCAACCATAAAAATTTATTTCATACTTACAAACTAAAAGCTACCATTAATAATTTAAAAGTATTCAATTAATAAAAACGTCATATTTAATAATAATTAAAATTATTTACTATGACACTGAAAACATTCCTAAATATGTAAGTTGTGTTGCATCTGAAGTGGCAAATTCGGATAGATGCCAGGAAAAGTATTCCACAAAGTTGTATCAAATACTAAAAGGAAAAAAAATCTCCATTGATGGAAAACTTGTCTCCACGACCTCATTTTGGGGGAAAAATGGTCCCACTTAGAATGATAGTAGGTGCATAATTCATATTCATAGGCTTTTGTCCTACACCTTTCTAGGGATGTCAACAAAGTATCGGTATATACATATTTGTGGATAAAATTCAAAATAGATATAAAGTAAATACTTTTAACAAATATTTGTGAGTAATAAATCTAACTATTTAACTATTCGTTTATTAATAGAAAAAGTACATATATATATATATATTATGGTATCTAAACATGCTAATGTTTATTATTATTATTATTATATATGAAATAAAGTTTCTTTAAATAGAATTTAGAATATTTTATTCCAATTTTTCTTTAGAAAAAAAATCAATTCCAATTTTAACAATAATCTATTTTATGTCAATTTTTAATATTTTTATCTGGATACAGAAAAATGTCATCAATTAAATAACTGATTAGAGTTTGATTTTATAGATTTATAATTTTTATTTAGGTTTATGTAATTTTTTTAAATATATAATTTTATTTAAATCTATATTAATGCAATTTATTTCAATTTACTTTCAAAAAGATTAATTGTAATTGAATAAATAATTACAAATACATGAGGATCATCATATTGTCAATATTAGACTAGAATCCTTCGTCCATCATGGTACTCCTAGACCTTTATTACAACTAATCTAAAAATTAAGGTATACTCATAATTTACATGTCATTTCATATATGAGTGAGTCCTTTTAAAAGGAGACCACATGGGTCTAAATAATACTTAATTTAAAAACAACTTAACCTATGAATTATTAAAATAACTCTAGATCTTCTCAACCTATTATGAAATCCATCATCCACTTTGATTGTTTGGTGGTCCTTTCACGTGCATTGGGCTTTGTTGTAACACTACTTTCTATTGTTTGAGACACTTTGTCCCCAAAGTGTGCCTTTAGTGGTGTTTGAATTGTTGGACACTCAATGGGCCTTGGTTGGGTGCGTTCAGTAGTGGTATGGGCTGTATGGGTTGCAAGGGTGTGTTTCCATGTTTAGGAGGGTCGCTCACATTCATTGGACTCTCCACACTCCTTGAGCCCTTGATGAGGGTTTTGGGAATTAGGGTTAGATGTGTTACTAAGTGAAAGGCGACGGAGGTTCTCCTTAAGCGCATGGATGACTAATGTGTTGTTGTAGGAATTTCGCGATGGTGGTGCCCGTGTGTGGTGTGTGTAACATGTCCAAGGTGGTGGGTGGTAGCCTGTCGTAGAGCGCGTGGAATGGTGATGTGCCTATCGGTAAGTAGTACGAGGTATTGTGCTACATTTATGCCAAGTGCAGATATTGGTACCACTTTTGAAGGTGATTTTCGGCGAAGCATCGTAGGTAAGCCTCTAAGCCTCGATGGAGTACCTTTGTTTCTCCATTCTTTTATGGATGATAAGTTGAGCTGAATTTTAATGTGGTTACCTGTGCCTTGAACGGTTCTTTCCAGAAGGTGCTGACGAAGAGGGGGTCTCTATTTTGAAACTATTGTTTTGGAAGAACAATAGACCTTGGTGGGTGGAGAATAAGTTGGGTTGTTGCTAGTCATTAGTGCATGCACTTATCAATTGTTGTCCTTCATTTGAGATTTTTTTTTTTTGCAATTCATGAAAAAGCAGAGGAATGGGTGAGGACACTGCCAACATGATGGGAGTCTCGATTGTCTCTTGGCGGGAGAGGGCGTCGACCACCAGATTTTGTTTTCCAGGTTTGTATATTATTTCCAAATCGTATCCCTGCAATTTTGTTGTTCTGGGTTTGGATAGTTTGGGATAGGAGGGAATTCAAACTCTTTTGACAAATTTGAAATGTTGGTCTATCAAGTATTGACGTCATTTCTTAATTTCTTTTTTTGATTGCATACATCTCACATATATACATTGATGATGCTTGAAGTCTTGAGCCCACCTTTTTGTTGAAGAATGATAGTGGGTGCCCTTCTAGGATGAGGATTGCTCCCATCGCGACTGTTGAGGCATTTGTTTCCACTACAAATGGTAAGGTGAAATTTGGAAGCTTTAGCATAAACACTCTTGCAATTTGTAATTTTAATTTCTCAAATGCCTTCAAGGCAGGCTCTGCCCATGTAAATGTTTTGTGTTGTAATAAATCGGTGAGAGGAGCGGCGAAAGTGGCGTAATGTTGAATGAATTTTCTGTAAAACCTGGTGAGGCTGAGGAACCCCCTTAAATTCGTGAGTGAACATGGTTGTGACCAGTTTTGAATTGCACTAACTTTTTTTGGGTTTGGGGATACCCCTTTTTCGGAAATTATATGGCCCAAGTAACTCACTTGATTTGTGGCAAAAATGCACTTAGTTAACTTAGTCAAAAAAAATTGTGTATTTAAAACTTGTAAGATGGTTTTTAAATAAAAAATGTGATCTTCTAAATTAAAACTTCACTTAGTTAACTTAACAAAACAAATATGTGTTTGTAAAACTTGTAAGATGGTCTTTAAATAAATAATGTGATCTTCTAAATTAGAATTGTAAATGAGAATATCATAAAAAAAACTAGAACAAACTGGTATAGATAATGTCTTGGAAAGATCATTCATAGCTTCCTGAAAGGTTGATGGTGCATTAGTCAAGCCAAATGACATGACCAAAAATTCATAATGGTCATCCATAATGTGAAATGTTGTCTTTTGAGTGTCTTATAGGAGAAGTAGGATTTGGTGATATCTTGATTAGAGATCTATTTTAGAGAAAACTGTAGTTGAGACTAGTTCATCGAGCAATTCATCAATGGTAGGAATTGGGAAGCAATCACGAATTTCGGCTACGTTTAGAGCTCTATAATCAACATAGAAACACCAAAAGCCATATTTTTTTTATGAGAAGAACTGATGAGGAGAATGGGTTGATGCTAGGATTAATAATGTCTTCTTAAAGCATATCAACAATGAATTGGGTGATAACTTCTTTGTGACGGTGAGGGTATCAATATGGTCTAACTTTGATTAGTTGGGTATTGAGGATAAGGGGAATATGGTGGTCATGTGGTCTATGTGGGGCGTAGATCGTGTGGTCTTTGGAATATGATTTGGTGATCTCTAAGAAGGGCTTGAATGGTAAGGGGAAGGGAGGATAGTTGGGATGATGGGTTTTTTATTTCATTTTCCACTAAATATGTGTGAATATGATGGTTTTCAATGGAAAGAAGGTGAAAGGAGGCAATGGAATTTGTAGAAAGATATTGACACAATTCATCATAAGTACCAGAGGGTGGTGTCAGGGTGGAGGTGGGTGTAAAATAATTTGTTGGTCTTGGTGAGTGAATCCAATACTTGGCACATAAAAATCAACCTTAATGGGTCCTAGTGTTTTGAGTCAGTCAATACCCAAAACCACATTAGCTCCTTCAATGGGCAAAAGATAGAATGGTATAGTGAAAGTAGAAGTTTGGAGGGAAATGTTAACTAGTGGGCAAATTCCCTAACATTGTATGAAAGCTCCATTTCCTACCATCATCGAGAGGGGTGGACTAGGTGTAATGGGGAGGTTTAGGTGGTGAGCAATGCGGGTTGGAGAATATTGTGATAGTTGTCTGAATCAATCAATATTGTGACTGGTAGGTTATGAATGACCCCTGTGAATTTGAGGGTTTTAGGAGAATTGTTTCCTATTAGGCCTTGGGAAGACAAGTGAAAATGGATGGTGTTTGAGGCTTCTATTGTGGGAACCGTGTCTTCCCTTGGATCATCAAGTGGATCTAAATCATCTAGTAAGAGCGAAAAATGAGAGGTATTACATTTGTGGCCAGGAATGAATTTCTCATCACAATTGTAACATAGTCTTAGGGCATGTCGTTCCTGCATTTGAGTGGTTGTTAATCGTTTGATGGGCATGTTTGATCTTTGGTGAAGATGGGTAGTGGTTTTATGAGAGGTTGTTGGTATTGATATGTGGGGAGATTGGAAGGTGTACGGTGTTTGAAACTGTGTGGGTCTCTGCTTGGAATCCTTGATTTTGTCTTCAATGAGTTTTGATAGACCAATGACTTGGGATATGGAATAGGGGTTCAAAATGGCTAGGTCTTTGTGGATGTCTGGATGTAACCCTGAAATAAAACAGTTAAGTATGTTATCTGGCGTGAGACCCACTACGCAATTGTATAGTTTTTTCAAATCGACCTTGATACTCAGTGACTATGGTGGTTTGCAGAAGTTTGAACAACTCTACTTGGTGGTTGGTGTATGTAGAAGGGCCAAAACGAATAGGGTCCGAGTGAGTGTGAACCAATATGAGATGAGGTTGTTGTGATGTAACCACTTGAATCAAGATAGGGCATCTTCTTGCATATGAAAAGAAACCATGGAAAGATGGTGTTTTTGGAGGTATTTGATAGAAGGAAAAGTATTGGTTAGCTTGAAAAAGCAATCTAAGGGTTCCTTTCCATAAAAGGAAGGTAAGGTCAGTTTGGGTGGTCTTAGTGTAGGTGTCAGCTGGTGTTAGTATTGAGATTGAGATTGTGCTATTTGGGGGCTGGCATGGTGGTTAGCACTATTTAGAGGTAAGAAAGATACATGTGGTGGTTGAAGAATGGTGTCTTCCACTGTGGATAGTTTGGGATCTAAGAACGGAATGGAAGATACCTGATTCATGAGAATGGTGAGGTTAGATTGAAGATTGTCATTGCACATCTCCAATGACGTTTGGCGGTTGAGGTTCTCCTCCATTTGGATTTGAATGGCCGCCAAGGGGTCTTAGATTGTGTTTAAGACTTCTTTCATGTCCTTGGTTTGAGGTTTGGGAGGCATGAGGAGGCCATGAAAGCACCAATTTGCTAGACCTTTGCTACAATTGCTCTAAAAATTACCGTATACTCAAAATTCACATGCCATTTCATATATGAGTGAGTCCTTTTAAAAGAAGATAAATGGGTCACATGGGCCTAAAGAGTACTTAATTTAAAAACAACTTAACCTATGAATTATTAAAATAACTCTAAATTTTTTCATCCTATTCTGAAATCCTTCATCTACTTGGATTGTTTGATGACCCTTTCATGTGCATTGGGCTTTGTTCTAACAAATACTCTTAAATTTGAACATCAATGTTAACAAAGATTTTGAGAGAATATGTCTAACAAATGATGATATACAATGAATATTTGAAATATCACTTCAAGTATTGATCCCAATAAAAAAATCTCATGTTATTTTAGTTGTTTTTTCATTAATTTTTATTTCAAATATTTTAATTTAATTATGTTTTTTTTTATCTTATGTTATTGCATTCTATGTTTAATTTTAATCATGCAATCAAATGTGATTAAACTTAAGTATATTATTTGAAGTTTTACTTAATTTAAAATTATGTTTCAATATTTTACAATATCTTTTATTCAAATTTTATTTAATTTTCAATTTATTTTTTTGAAAATATATTTTCTATATTTTTACATATATTTGCGGTGTCAAATAATTTGCAATTATTTTTGAAGTGAGTTCTTGAAGGAAAATAATGTTCAAACAAAACGTGAGTAGTAGGTATAATACCACTTAAGATGAGGTGGAATAAGTTAAATACTTTATATATTAAATATCTATAAATTTATAGTGTAATATATTAGTATATTATTATGTTTATTGAAAGGAAATAATAACTATATGATTTATTTAGTTTATATTGTGCTCTTTAAGAAATTTAAACTTGCTATAGTTTTTGTTTTTGGGATTTTGATACTTAACATTGAAATTTAGGCTTCTTAGTTGTGTGGTTGAATTACTCTTTGATTTAATTTAGGCCACTCTACCAACAAGGAAATAAATTATAATTCAAAAGAGTTTTTGTCACTCTTCTCTTACATTTTTTAGTATATTAAAAACATTTTTTTTCAACCCCAAATCTCTAGGTCAAACAATTTTAGACAACTTTACTATTTTTATTTTAAAAAATAATTTCAGAAATTAAAAATCAACTCAATTCATCATATAACACTATTTACATTTTTATTTCTCCATCTAGTATTCTTTTGTTTTTATTTCCTTATCTAGCATTCTTTTGTTTTTATTTTCCTATCTAGCACAATTTCAAAAATTAAAAGAAATTAATAAATTAAAAAAATTGATAATTTTAATTTTGAATGCATTGAAATATTTTAATGTTTAAAATAATTATTAATGAATAAAGAAATAAGTTTTTACAAAATAAAAATAAAAAAAGTAATAAATTAAAAAATTTTAGTTTAATTTTTTTTAAGAATAAAGAAAATAAAAAATTAAATCCTATAACCACATAAAATTTAAATCTATAAATATAAATTATTATTTATTTTTATTATTATTGATGATGTAATCATGTTAATTTTAAGTAAAAAATACAATACATAATTATAAAAGTTGAATCTATAAAATACAAAACATAATTATTTAGTATCTTCTTATATCTCTTATCTTTATCTTATTTTTATTTATTTTTACATCTTTTATCTTTATCTTATTTTGTTTTGCCTTTATTTTATATCTTTTATGTTTTTAATTATTATTTTTTTCTGCCATTCTTTATTTATTTCTATTTTTTGTTTTTATTTTATTGTTGTTCTTATATTTATTTATTTTTGTATTTTTCTTGTTATCATTTTTATGTGTAGCATTTACATTAGTTTTGTTTTAAGATTTTGCATTTAGGTAGACACTTCAATATTATTTTGTATTCACTACTAAGTAATACTAATTGACTTTTTTTTTTTATAATTATGTCTTGTATTTTTTACTTGAAATTAACATGATTACATTATCAATAATAATAAAAATAAATACTATTTTTTGTTTATAAATTCAACTTTTATGTTAGTGTAAGGTTTAATTTTTTATTTTCTTCATTCTTAAAAGAAAAGAATTTAAACTAAACATTTTTAATTTATTATTATTTTTTTATTTTGTAAAAACTTATTTCTTTATTCATTAATTATATTTTTAACTATTTTAAACATTAAAAATATTTTTGTTAATACATTCAAAATTAAATTTATCAATTTTTTTAATTTAATAATTTATTTATTTATTTATTTTTAAAATGGTGTAAATAAAGAAATAAAAACAAAAAGGTATTAGATAGAAAAATAAAAAAAAGTAATAGATGGAGAAATAAAAATTGTAAAAATTGAAAGTGATTATAATTTAAAAAAAAAGTAAATCTAAAAACATCTCTAACTAAACCTAAGCTTCTTTATGTTGTACATTGGTATTAAAAAGGAAACAAGATCCTACTGTTTATTTATTTATACTTGCTATTCTAAAGCAAAAAAAAGATCATTATAGTTTAAATATAATATTAATCTCTTAAATTTTTTCGTCTTAATTTACTTTTTGAAAATTAAAAATCACTTTAATAAATACATATTTTTATTAGGTCAAATTAACCATTTAATCGTATCGTCACACAATTTAATTAAATCAGCAATACTTAACTCACATCAAATAAACATTTACCATATTAATAAAATTAATATACAGCTATTCTAAAAGCTGATTGAATGATTATTTAAATCTAAACAGACACTTTTAACAGATTTATTTTCTTGAAATTAGAAGACCATACTAAATTTTTTTAAGGATATGAATCCAGATTATACTGTTTTTAAATTTATTATTATTATTATTAATAAAATGAAGACCGACGCGCGCGCACGCACACTCTACACGCGTGTAAAGTTGTTCCGTTCACACATTCCACATGTAAAATTAATAGGCTTTCTCATTATTCACACCAAACTCAAACCCATAATAAACCCATCTCTCACTCTTCCGCTTCAGATCTACCATGACGCCGCCGCTGAAGGCCGTGACCCTGACGCACGTGCGCTATCAGAAGGGCGACCGCGTAGGGCACTTTCTGGCGTGGATTTCCCTCGTCCCCGTCTTCATCTCTCTCGGCGGCTTCGTCTCCCACTTCCTCTTCCGCCGCGAGCTCCAAGGCATGTTCTTCGCGCTCGGCCTCATCTTGTCGCAGTTCATCAACGAAGTCATCAAGACCTCCGTCCAGCAGGCCCGGCCCGCCACCTGCGCCCTCCTCGAGATGTGCGACTCCCACGGCTGGCCCTCCAGCCACTGCCAGTACATGTTCTTCTTCGCTACCTATCTCACCCTTCTCTCCCTCAAAGGTCTCACCTTCTGGCACGTGCGCGACAACCCTTTCCTCCACCTCCTCACGTGGTCCCTCGCGCTCCTCACTATGTACTCCCGTGTCTATCTCGGGTACCACACTGTTGCTCAGGTCCTCGCCGGAACCGCGCTTGGGGTTTTTCTTGGTGCGGTTTGGTTCAGGATTGTTAACTCCGTTTTGTACCCTTACTTTCCTCTTATTGAAGAGAGCGCTTTTGGGAGATTGCTCTATGTGAAGGACACTTCTCATATTAGTAATGTGTTGAAGTTTGAGTATGATATGGCCAGGGCTGAGAGACGGAACTTGTCGTCTAATTCGAAGGCGGATTGATTGGTATGTTGGAACCTTCGTAATTATCATATAGGTGTGCTATTTAATGTGATGCTAGTTCATAGGATTATTGTTGAGTGAGGCTTGGGAATTGTGAGAGATTTGAATTTGGTTTGGAATTGTTTACTGGGTGAAAGTTAGTTGTGGTTTTGCTCTTGAAGTTCTTAGTGGAGGCTTGGAAACTTTTGTTTCATTACATGATTTGATTCCTTCATAATTGTGCTGGCATACTGGAATCAAACTCACATGCCTTCTTTTGCAAGTCTCAAGTGGGTATTATTAGTGGTATTTTTACTGAAAGATGTAATTTTTTTAAAGGATGTTCTTGATCATCATTTTGCTTTTTTTGTGTTCACTGGTTGATTAATCTTGTGAACTGTGTAGTGTGTACCTTTTAGTTGGATACTTTTAGTTGTCTGGGGTGGTAGATGATGTGGTTGCTGGTATGCTTGCTTTGTTTTGTTTAGATGCTCGTTTTTGGTCTGAATTGTCATGCCTCTAGTTGGTTAAGTATAGGGCTTGTTTGCACAAACTTCTCCGTAAGGGTTTCTAGGAAAGAAAAAAATGAATTAAACTTTCTCCGGAACATAAAATTAGCTTATGCATAAGCTAATTTGTAAAAGCTCTCTTATATGATTTCTTTAAACTTTATATTTTAACTTGCATAAGCTGATTTTAACTCGTGGAGAAACTCATTTTATTTTATTTTTTCTTATTTTTTTCTTCTAAAAGTCTTTATGGAGAAGTTTGTCCAATCAGGCTATAAGGTGACATGCAAAACAAAGTACGTCATAGACTAACATACCACAGAATCGGTCAAAATGAGAGCTTCAGATATTGTGAACTGAAGCTCAAGGTTATTCGATATTTTGATTGAAGCCATTTTTCCTGCTTAGTATTATGACACCGAGACTCCCTTTGCTGCTTATTGTGATACTCCCTGAAACACACTCCACTGATGTTTGAGTATGTTTCTTGTGATATGAGATTTTTTAAATACTTGTGGCATTCTTAAGTAGGATGGATAAGTTTCATGGCTGGAGGATAGGAAATCTAAGTGGTGGCTCTCAATTATGTTTTGTTTGATACATACTCCAAGAATGAGCACCTAGTTAGAAACTTAGAGCAGACTTGATACCAGGTGACATGGATATGTTACCTAGTGGACATCGGGATACTACAAACTTTTAAAACTTTTAAGACACATGACTAAAATACATCATATACAAGTAACATGAAAAATAAATCTTAAAACGTGAGAGGGAATTTATTTGTTTTAAAATTGAAACAAGTAATTGTAGACGTGATAGAATGCTAAAAATGATTTAAGTGTTGTGATGTTCTCATTTGTGTTTGTATAAAAGTTTAAATTGAATTTAAAATAAATGTAAGATACAGTTAGTAAGTAGTATTAAAATAATGCACTTTTAGTTCACAGGAGGAGACTGGGGGAATTATAATGCAAGGGACACCGTGTCTCGTTCACAAGGGAAAGGGCATTGAGAGGAGGGGAAATAAACGAATTTATTTACTACCATGTACTTGGAATAGTCAAATAATTAAGGGTAATTTATTCAATTAGTGTAATACTTTCCCTCCCCTAAAAAATAATCAAGGAGGGATTTTAACCCCATCCCCTCCATTTCCTTTCAACCAAACACTATGGAAACTTTAGTGAAGTACCCATATGGGTATGAAAAATGGTAACTATTTTGAAGTGTTTGTGCTTACTTGAATCAGCTGTTACTTAGTTGGCTACAACTGTGGGCAGTGTATATAGAGAACTAGAGGCAAATGATAGAGAAGAGAAAGGACTCTCAAATTTCCTAGGACTGAGATATAAATTTTAATTTTTCTAATACGAGGACAATCCTCTAGATTCTAGAATCACATTTGATTCATATTCAGGAAGAAGAGTGACATCCAGTAAAGGTTTTCTTTTGCTATCTGTTTTTCTGCTTTTCCTGCCCCAGCTCTATAATCTATTCTGACAAGTCATGATCCATTTTTCTAATATTAGCATGAACTATTCTAAGTCAGCTGCAGGTCTTCTTAACTATGATAGGTTGCTGATCTAACTGAAGTGTGGGATAGAGGAGTTATACATCTTTCAGGGTTTAGAATCTTCTTGATGGCTTGTAATTGTTTCTTAGCTTAGGGTAGTGTTACATCTGGAGAAAAAAGGGGCCGAGGGGGGACTGGGAAGATATATTTAGGTTGATTATAATAGTTATTCTTTATTCAATGTTGTTCATTCTGAACCATTTTCGTGGTATTCATGTTAAAACATGGTTAAGATATCACCCAGGCTTCTCTTAATATTCAATTAATTCGAAAATATGGAACTTGATCTCTGGTGTAATTGCCCTATGCTTATGAAATAGCCCAATTTTATTTTTTATTATAATATTTTGGGTTTTAAAGTCTATTTCCTTTCGGTTCTATTGTCATATGGATAATTAGAGGCTTCTTTTAATTTTAATTTTTTAAAACAATAAAAGATGGTTTGATTCGGGGCAATATGTATTTGTCCCCCCTACAAAAGAAAATGTTAATATACTTGCGAAATGTATATCTACATTCATTAATGCTTCCGTATCTCATCTTAATTAGGCTTTGACAAACTCTAGTTTTGTCATATAAATAGTTGCAGGGTAATGGACTATTTATGAGGTGTTTCATTTGTATGACTTTTTTTCCTTGACGTCGAGAATTATATGAATTTGGTTATAATGTCAGGAAACAAGCATTAAAAAACAACTATAAATTAGACATTTGAAGAGGCCTATATCTCTAAACTTTTCTTTTTAAATCTGGAATTATTAAATATATTATTTGTTGAACTGTGCTGTCTGCAATGACCATGTTTCATAAACTTGAAAGTAAAATCGGTAACATGCATTTGAGATTAGCTTTTAGGGTGCTGACTGGGTGGGGAGAAGGGACTACCATGATGTTTGTAATCAGGACGTGGTGAAGTATTAATTTGGGAGTTTGTTGATTATTTGGTTTGTGATGCAATGCCAAATGCTGACATGGGCGGTTCAGTTCGGTTGGGATGGTTGTGAAGGATGGCAAGCTGCTGGGTCCTGCTACTTTTGTGTAGTGATTATTCTTAGTTTAAAAGGGAGGAACATAATAGGTGAATTTTAAAGGGTGACTAATTCCATAGAAAGTAATTTTCAGGAAGAAACAACACAATTTATATTAACAAATTGTTTGGAACAACCTAAGAAATCCGTTAGTAAATACTTCATTGTTCCTTGGAGCCATCCACTATTATGTCAACTTTATATACATATATGCTATTACCTGCTGGTCTTTATATATCTGTTGTATAATCCATCCTGACAGCTGCAATAGTTATAAGATTACAAAACTGTATCTGTCTTTGAGTGTTAGCATAACTGGCCATTTTTCTTTGGGATTTGTTGTCTCCTCAACAATTATTGAAATTAATGCATTCATTTGAAGGCATTGTGATTGTCATGTCCATCGTGTCTTTTTAATTAAATATTCACCATATTGAGTTTTATAGTTTATGCAAATGGCGGAAATAGTGAAAATCATATCTATAAAGTCTCACATATGCTTTATGTATATTTTGTTCTAACTGACCTTGCACTTTTTCTGTTTTTCAGGCACATTGCTGCGAATTTTTCTTTTAGGATCTGTATTCACTGGTATTTATGGCATTATTATTATAGCTTTCTGCTCTGTTGCTTTCCACTATAGAAGCCAATTGGCTCAGTAACTAGAGAGCGGCAGAACACAATTATATGATACAATGATGCCTGTGAAATAGAACTCTGTAAACAATAGATGGTTACGTGATGTTATAGATACAGAAATGAATATTCTATCTTGTTTACTTACATGGTTTCAAAAAAAAATATATTGACACAAATACAAGTAATGGATTGTTCAGAATATTGATAAATTTGTAAACATTTTGTTTAGCCCCTGAAATATTGTGCAATCTCTATTGTTTTGGATGTTTTTTTTGGCTTAAAATTGGGTGTTGGATTCGATTTGCTTAGTTTAATTGTTTTGGATGTCATGATCTTTCCTTTGAATTTTGTATCAAGTAATACATATTTTGCAATCTTCAATGATTTTTAAAATAATATCTGTCACCACTATTTATATTCATGTTATGTTAGTCATCATTAACTCATAAGTAATTTTAAAAAAACATTTCAAAGTTCTTTAAAATTTTTACAAGACTTTAATCAGTAATCTGTATAATCTTTTCGGGAAACTAAAAAAAAAATTAAGTTTTGTTATAATTATAAGGACTACAAAAATATATTTTCTTTTGTATTTAACATGCCCTTTAAGTATAAAAGTATTTTAGAATTAACTCAGTAGGATTTGGAAGGTTTGAGTAATATATGAGAGATTTAGATTCTAATATGAGTAACACTTCACTTTTAAAAAAGTCCTAATAAGTTCAACTTATACTAAAATTCAAGTTTCTCTTTTTGTTGAAAAGAATGGTGGTGATAATAATCCAATTCTAGACTACTTTGTTTTATAGGTTATGATATTGTGTTGTGAATTGGCTTAAAAATTTAAATTTTTCAAGTGAAAGCACATGAATGGTTTTATGTTTATTTAAATGTATCAAGTCTCTCTCACGAAATTAATTTTAAACTGTTAATTAAGATTATGATACTCCTAGTTTATTTTCTGATTATCACAAAACAACCCTATTTACAAAGTTTGTACTTGTTATTAGAAGATTTTCCCACAAAAGCATAGGATCTGTAACCATTCAAAAAGAAAGAAGAAGAATTTATCTTGGTTATTAGCTACAATTAATATCTAAGTTTTATAAGATTTGTAACAACTATTTTCCCTTGTTTTTTCAGTGATCATCATCCTCTTGTTTGTGCGATGTTAAATACTATGAAGATTTATTCCTTTTTTTTTTGTAAGGTTCCATTTTATGTTATGTAATTAATTTGTATTGATCAGCCACCAATTATGGATGTTGGAATCCTAATCAGTGCCGTCTATAAAGAAAAATTAGGGCTAAGGCAAAAAAAAATTAGTTTTATTACAATATATAATTCATCAATTTTTATTTTTATTTCAAAATTTTAAACAGTGATTTTTTTTAACTAATTTTTTTTTTTTTTTTTTTTTTTTTTTTTTTTTTTTTTTTTTTTTTTTTTTTTTTTTTTT
>Ga0123342_1006479_pt1 | contig 16197 bp, 11 predicted proteins | sample Turbeawhitnodule_FD_89960 | JGI IMG/M metagenome (GOLD analysis project Ga0123342, IMG submission 89960) | Root nodule microbial communities of legume samples collected from Mexico - Turtle bean Mexico white nodule | ecosystem: Host-associated > Plants > Roots > Nodule | place: Mexico: Nepantla... | reverse complement strand
TGTTTGAATCTAATTTGATAGAAATCGTTAATGGGGTGGTGGTATTTATGCAAAAGATGAAATCTTGTATGAGAGTTGGGATTGGTGGGTGCTGTCAGTAGAAGGTTAAGGAGTGGGGAGATGGGTGTTATTGATGATGGTGAAGTTAGGATTTTGAGTGTGAGATTCAGTTCAGATGATGGAGAACTTAAATGTTTCATTTTGTTTGAGTTGTGTTGAATGGATTGAAGGACTCTCTAGTGTGAATAGTTATTTTGGCACAACGTTAGTGTTGACAAGTTTAAAGGAAAGTGGATGAAACTCAGCTACTAGTATCTGGCTGAGTTTACTGGTAAAGCAATTTTTTGAATTTGAAGATATACTATGCATTGAATGATGGTAATTATCAATTTATCACAGCATTGGGTTTTTACCCCTTCAGTTTTGTTTTTGTTTAATTGATTGCTTCCTTTTTTTATTCATCGGTGATTTAGGTTAAGTTTTTATTATTCTATTGAATTGAAACTACTTGCTTGCTCCTTCAATTAAAGCGTGATATGTTGTTAAAGTGTAACATTCTTTTTCCTATTTGTTAGTTTTCTTATTTGTTCATGCGTCACTTTGTTAGTCTTCTTATTGGTTGCATTCAACTCTCCTTTAAATGGAGTACCTGATTATGACCTCTTTCTGTACTTCTTATTTTTTCCATTGTCCAGTACTTTTCTTCTGGGTGCTTGTTCAACTAACTAGCACATTGGTTCTATCTCATCTTCCAATTTCAGATTGTATTTTGTGAAAGGCACAGCGTATGGATCACCTCAGGTGTGGTTCTTGATACCGGTTATCACCTGTATATCAAGGTTGTGGTGGAAATGAATGCTGAATAGTGAATACTGATGGAGACTACCTCAGTTCTGTATCAGTATTGCAAGTGAGAAAATTATAATGCAATTGCTATGGATGAAACACAAGATCATTACTATTCTTCCAGTCTACCTATTTCTTTGTCTCATGATGTCGGTGAGAGATCTTATTCCAATGCGCAAATAAATCGTGGAACTGGTATATCAGGCCTGAAGAAGAGAGGTCATGGAAGTCGCTCTTGGATTAAAATTGGTCGGGATGGGAATTTTCAGACTGTGAGACTTGACAAGGCAACTATAATGAGACATTGTTCTTTGCCTTCTAGAGATCTCCGGCTATTGGATCCTATGTTTATTTATCCTTCTGCAATATTAGGACGGGAGAAGGCTATTGTAGTCAACCTTGAGCAAATCCGATGTATAATCACTGCTGATGAGGTCATCCTGATGAATTCATTGGATGGTAGTGTTGGTCAGTACAGGTCAGAATTATGCAATCGCCTTGAGAATGAAAAAGCTGGTAAGGAAGGATTGCAGCTCATATTGATGTAACATATACATTTAGGTGCAAGGAAGACTCATGTCCAAAAAATGTCTTATATTTATCTAGGTTTATTATGACGATTTGAACTTACCTAATGGTCTTTTCTGTTTGGACACTGTTAGGGAATGGATGAAGAATGATAAGGATAGACATTCAGATTTTTTAGCTGTGAAGTCTTGTCTTCGTAATACTTAGATCTGCTATATTTCCGAGCTATTAAGAGTTTTTTTAAGCTTTGATGGAGGTAATTACTGCATAGAATTTCTTACTTTGTCTGTGATTTTGGACAGATGATCTACCTTTTGAATTTAGGGCACTGGAGTTGGCTCTAGAATTGACATGCACATCTTTAGATGCTCAGGTATAAATTGACCTAAAGGTCTACTTTCTTTGTGTATATGATCTTATATTTTCTAAATTTTTCTATTTTACATTGAAATGGTAGCGATGAGTTTATAAGCTTGCCAGTATTATGGTTAAATTACTTCAGGATTTATCATGTTGGAATTATTTTCATCATCCACTCTAAGTTTTCCCTGCAAATTCAAATAATCCACATATAACTTGACCGTGATTACACTTTATTGACTGCCCACAATATTTTCCACCATTCACTGCAATCAAGATTCAGGCTGGTTAAAGCCCTAGGAAGCAATATAGGGAGACAAAAGAATGTGCAAAGAGATCTGAAATACAAACAAAAAGGTGGTGGTCTTCTAGCTAATATCTTAGGAATATAAGAAAACTTCTATTTAAGGAAACTAAATCTCTTATTACAGCCAAGGGATCTATTTGTATAGTATGAAACCCATAATAAAAAAACAAATACTAACCCTTAGGTCTATATCCAAATCATCTAAAAACCTGTAGAAACTAATAGGCATAAATAGAATAGACTCAGAAATCCATGGTAGTGACTAGTACATGTCTCAGTGAAGGAAAACACTTCTCAGAAGAACTAAGGCAGCATAACCAGGAAAACACAAGAATCCAATGAAAGAAGAGAGGAAAAGAGAGGAGAAGAGAATTTCTGGTGTATGCAAAATCTGTCTTAAAAGAGGTTATTTATAGAGTGATTATGTGGAATAATTCCCATTAATCATTAAATAAGAAATAAAAAGGAAGATAAAATGTTGAATACCAAAACATTAGTACGCATTAAATTGAAAATATATCTAACAGACTAATGGCTCAAAACCATAATGTGACATTTCGAATAATGGTAATATTTGAAAACGTAATCTGACTCAAAAACCAATGCAAGATTTAAAATTAACATATGAAGTTTCACAATGTCCCCCAAGAAATACGTATGAGTGAACGTTTATTACTGCTCTCATATCTTAATTTTATCTTAGGACCTAGGTCATTTTAGTGTAAATTTAAAGGGCTCAAGACTAGGTATAGTCGTATAGCTTGTATTTTGTAAATGGTTTTTTCAGTTTGGAATTCTGACCATTGTGTTTATGTCACATTATATGCATAGCTGAATGCATAGAAAAAGATGTTGTATAAGCTTCCAGCCTTATGCAATTAAATTGTCATCTTGAATCCTGTATATTAAGAAGGATTTCGATTTGACAGGTAAACGAACTGGAAATGGAAATATATCCTGTGCTAGATGAACTAGCCACATCTATCAGTACTCTAAATCTGGAACGTGTTCGGAGATTTAAAGGTCACCTGCTTGCTTTGACTCAACGAGTTCAGAAGGTTGATCAATGTAGAATTATTATCCTTGATTATTATTCTCAATTTTCTATCTTTCTATCTCCTGCAACTAGTAAATTATTGTTAATTCCCAGGTTCGTGATGAAATAGAACATCTTATGGACGATGATGGTGACATGGCTGAGATGTGTCTAACTGAGAAAAAGAGAAGATCTGATACTTACACTGTTAATGATTATTTTCAAACTAATGCATCTGGTAGAGTGATTTCAAAGTCAGCTCCTGCTTCACCAGAGCGAACATTTAGTGGAGTCCAGATGTTGCAAAGGGCTTTCAGCAGCATTGGAAATTCTAGTAAACATGGTAGCTCAATGAGCTCAGCTGATAATGCGGAAAGGATTGAGCCACTGGAAATGTTGCTTGAAGCATATTTTATTGTCATTGATAATACTCTTAACACACTATTGTCGGTATGAGAAGTTTGACCTACTCAGCTGTAGTGTAGCATTAGAATCTACCCATGTTGCTTATAACATACGGTATTGGATATCATAGTCTTTGGTAATATAACTATGGTACTTATATTAACATTAAATTACCTCAGGCATGCCTTCACCCAATCAGCTGTTGCATTATGATTTTTTTTGTAATGAGTAGCAGCCACACTGACATTTTATGTTAACTAAATAGCATATGATTTCATTATTTAGGCATGGTGCTTCATGCAAATACTAAGTATATTTTCTTTTCTGCTGGTAATGCAGCTCAAAGAATACATTGACGACACAGAAGATTTTATCAACATAAAATTGGTATGCTGAGATTAACAATTTGCAATATTGTGCTGAACTCTTTTATTTCTTTGATGCTCTAAACTGTGTTCACAGGCAACATTACTTTTCACTCTATTTATTACAGGGAAATATTCAAAACCAGCTAATACAGTTTGAGCTGCTTCTTACGGCTGCTACATTGGTAGCTGCAGTATTTGCTGCTGTAGCAGGTGTATTTGGAATGAACTTTGAAACCACAGTTTTTGACTATCCATCTGGATTCAATTTGGTTTTGGTAATTACTGGTATTGTTTGTATAGCATTGTATTTCGCTTTCCTATTTTATTTTAGGTACAAGAAAGTGCTTGCAGCTTAAACTTCAACAGCAATAAATTGAGTGTGCGTTCTACCAAAGCCATATTGGTGAAGGTGACAGCTTGCAGCCGAATATAACATCTATCTGCATGTGAAATAGAATTTACTCATAACTCACTGCTTCAATATGGCTGGATACATTGAATCTTTCACCATTTCATCAATCAAGATGCCATTGTTATACTTGGGCAACTATCCATGGTGCAGGCCAATATGTCTCTATAATCACGTGATATATTGAAGGAGTCATAAACCTTCCCATCTCGGCTCTTCTTGTACTCAAACAACAAATTTGAATGATCAAAAGCAGTTAATTTTACAAACCCATAGTCATAGTCCTTAAAGATGCTCCATTTGGTTTTGAGGGAAGTAAATGTTGAGAGGCTTGCTCCACCACCACCAGCAACAATATGTATTGTCCCCTTTAAGGTTCCCTTATAGTGGTGTTTCTCTTCATTAGTGCAGATATTCTGTTGCAAAATGTAAAAAGGTACTTGCTATTAGAGAAAACACGCATTCTCGTTCCAATTTTCAGGTTTAAATTATGCTATTTGTGGCATGTAAAATGGTGTTTATTTCATTTTTGTCAATAAGAGCACAGTAGGGATTAGAGAACTTGACATTTTTTTTTCTTAACGTTTAATTATGGATGTTGTGTTGTTACTGCACGTATTAGCTTTATATAAAAAAAAATGAATGGAATAAAGCACAAGGTTGAAGAAACCTGGTATATGGGGCATGTCCTCTGGTAATTGTGCACGTGGCCATATATGGCAATGTCCACCTTGTATTTCTGCCATAGCTTTTGAAGGCTCTCTCTCCCCATTGGTTCAGCAAATGATCCCTCTTCTGCATAACAGATACAAGAGGAGTATCCAAGTACCCTATGTGCAAGGAAAATTAGCCACGGCTGTTTTTGTCTGTCAACTGAAGCTAGACAATGCTCAATGAACTTGTATTGTTCTGTCCCTTCCCTCCAATCATGTTCAGTGTCAGCAATACAGAAGCGGAACATGCCATAGTCAACTGAATACCTAGTGAAAGTGTGTAGAATTGTATCATGTTCCAAATACCTGATGAATTATGTTGAATATTCTCTATTACCTAAAGCTTTTAAACCAAAAGCAACCATTAGTGAACTTTATTATAAAATTATGACAATGGCTCATTACTTCAACCTTTCAATTTTTAAAAACTGTTTTTTTTTTTCATAACTAAAATAAATGATAGTTCTGTATCACTAAGCTTTACATATTGAACCTACCTCATCACCTTTTGATACTTCCAATCTAAAACAGAGTATGAATGAACCCTTAATTTTGATCTTGATGCAGAACAACTCAGACTAATTAACTGCATATTCTAGGAACTGATGATAATATGTACAAGGTGGTGGTTTGATGATAATATGTACAAGGTGGTGGTTCTTTTTGCTCTGCTATAGTAGTTAAAAAAAAGTAGCATCATTAACAAAAAAGTGATGGTGCAAAAGTTGAAAGCCTCAATGCTATATATCTTTCCAGAATTAATTTGATTATTTACACTTCATTCAATGACATTGTAATTATTTTGTTCATACCCAAATCATGAAAAATCATTAAACCCAACAGAAGATAAACTTTCTACACCGGAAAAATCATACAATTTACAAAATTTATTTTAGTGATTATCATCTCAAATAGGGGGGTCATATTATCATACCAAACCTTAGCCCTGTTTGAAGCAGGGGTGTAGAACATAGTCTGTGCCAACACACCACATTCTCCTCCAGAATCCTTGTTCTCATAAAAGGATCCTGTTCCAGGCCAATCTCGCTCATGGTTCCCACTGTAAGGGCAAAGACACCACAAGAGTACCATTATTAAAAATAAATAAAATAAAACACATCCAAGGCTAATTTTTTGGTAAGCTGTTTAAATACCTAGCAATCATGTAAGGCACAGCTGACGCAATTGGTTCCACCTGTTCTGTAAATTGATCCCATTGAGAAAGGTAACCATTTGCATAACATATATCTCCAATATGGAAAACAAGGTCAATGTTTTTCAGGTCCTGGATAAGCTGCAGAGTAGTGTTAATTGAGCCATGCTGGAAATTGTTGTATTCGTTGGAACCATCAACTTCGTGCTGCATGGTTAACAATGCATCAAATACTCAGAACTGTTCTAATAGGCACAAGGTTTTAAAATATAGTCGTGTTTAGTCTCATCAAGATTGTTGATATTGCGGGAAATTGTAGAGAAATATGGTTGATGCAGCCACAATTGCAATTTGCAACTATTTTATTGTTAACAATATATCTTACACCTAAACAATTATACACTTAATATGCAGTGCACGTGAAACTATGGCTTCCTCTTGAATAATGAGTAAGGAAACAAGTCTTATCATAAGCATTCATTCATTCCATAGTGTATTGTTTGGTTTGAGACCATAGACTAGAATTTTGAATGGCCAAGAAAGATAGAATTGATATAATATACCGAGTATGAGCATATATCACAATTTTAGATATCAAATTATCAGCGTATAGTAGGACCAACGTCATTGAGAAACATGACAAATGCTATCCATCGAATATATGCATGCATACTTTTTCATTACAGTTCAAACCTTCCCCATATCTCCAAATATGACTACACGCTGTAAGGACTTCTGTCCAGGAAAAGGAGGTGCTTTGAACTGATAGTTTCTGCTCCAGATAAGCGTAGCATTGTTTAATTTGTGTCCTATCTTGTACTCATATCTGCTCAAACATCAGCAAGCACAGTTAAATTATCATGACTTCACTATAACAAACATAATATAAGTAGAAAATATGGTGCAACAGTATAGGCTTTACCTAGTTAAGCTCGATAACAAAAGGACAGTTGTTATTTTTCATTGGCTAATAGGCCTAAATCTAACTGAAATCTATAGCATATAGTGACAATGCAACAAGATAACAAGAATCTACTAGGTGGAGTTCAACCATAACAATAACAGTATCAAATAAAAATTGATGGCTTCAGAGTGAAGTTCTCACAAAATTAAGGGAAAGGTAATGTACTATAAAGTAAAACAAAATCTGAATATCAGACTTGTGGATATGTTGTACACCTTTCCAAGGGAAACATAAAATTAAAAAGTGGTTAAAACTAGGCCTAAGCTAGAAATAGCATACATTCTATTGGGCCACAGTTCTTTTAGATGACTTGTGTGTATGTATCCAGGGTCACGCCATCCCACTGTTCTTGCTGGTGCACCTGTTCATGAATAGATAATGTTAGTGTGCAAGAAATGAGCAATCTAATCCATCAAACTGAATGATGACTGTATAAATTTTACAGGTAGATGACTTTCCTTACCGCACATGCTTTCGCTAGTGAAAGTCAGTGTCTCAGCAGGTGAATGCATATGATCCCCTCCTTTTGGGCCCCATTGAACAAGAGGTTCAGCATCATTGATCCCGTATCCACTTGTCCAAGTTACACTCATCTGATTTAAGTTCAAAACGATATTATTTTAATCTGATACAATGAAAGAACCATTTGAAGAAAAATAGAAAATGTAACAAAAATATAATTTAAAGAAAAATACTAAAAGAGATATTTGCAGCTTGCTGTATGCTTTTTTTCTTCAAAAGTTCACATAACATTTCCTTACATAGGGAAATTTCAACTGTGTAAGTTTTATGCAATCTAGAACTGGAGAAAATGAACTAACCTCATTCCATGACTTTCCTTGTGCCAGGCGAGGGTAAACTGGAGCATTTGGATTAGCAAAAGTTATTTTATTTGACACTGCCACAAGCTTTGGCTGTCATGAGGTAATTCAAACTAATGAGAAAAATTGCATTTAGATATTTCACAATTGATGAGCAAATTAGGAGTTTAGGAGGACTTCAAAATTGTTACTAAATATGTAGAATTGGACACTGTAATTGAAATTACTAATTAGGATTATCATGTAAACATACACAAGTCCTCAAGAAATGTGTGTCATCCATAATACCAGTATGCAAATGAGGAAAATGAGGTGAGGGAGCTGGTTTTTTTGCGTAAATGTCAGTCAAACTGTGAGCATGAACTGTCTTTGTGTGTGTATTTGGTTGGTGTTCAATGAATATGTCTTCAAACTACTTTTGATTAGTTGAAAGGTATGACATGGAATATATTGGTTGCCATTGTTTGAATAGCTAAAATAGGGTGGAATAGAATGAAATCTGTTCCATCCAATACCTCTGCTTTCTCTCCTATTTGGGGATGGAACCAACTTGCTGTTTAATAGTCTCCTTACCATTCTGTTCATTTCTTGAACAATGGAATGGCATCTTTCCTACATTCTGTTCACATATTCCACTAGCCTATATAGAATGCATATCAGGTGTAAAATGAAAGCATAAGAGGAGCTAATCTTAACAATTCATGTATGCATAGATAGAATATGAATAGAAAAATCTGAAAAGAGGTAATGCTAAGACTTCCACAGTATCTAAAGGAAAATATGACCGCTACAAAAGCAGAGCAGAAGTGAACAAAAAATGCATACTGAAAGAGAAACAAATAAATATGATAATTGATACTCATCTGTGGAAGCAGCATGTAAAGGAATTTGTTTACTTGTATTCACTGTTCAAAAACAAAAACAAAATATTGCAATATTCTCATGGATCAAATCTACTTCGAAATGATTTGTGAATGCGACTTGATTTGTAGAAGAATAAAAATCATAGAATATTAACATCCACTTGATCAAGCAAGTTCAAACTAATGATGACATACATTTGACAAGCCACCAGAAAATAGTGCAAATGAGAAATCTGATCTCTGATTGATCAGCCTAAGCTTAAGAAACCCTTTTCCATGTTCTTTGTATAGGGGGCTTGAGTAATTAGCATATTGATACTGCACAATGGGGTAAACATTCATTAGACCTTCACTGCTACGTTTTCTTTCATAACTTTCCCTAGCTTCAAGAAAAGCTACGGGAAAAAACAGTTGTGGTAATGTCATTACAAAACACAGTACAGATCACTGGTACCTTAATGGGCGCAGAACACAAAAGTGGTGGATAGACTCTACCATTTTCTTTTGGACATGTGGAAGCACTGAAATGCACAAAACAGGAGTAATCAATTAAAACTCAGCAACAGGGTTTGGTTGTAAAAGGCAAGAATTTGATTGAAACAATCAAATAGAACCTTCCAATAAAGTTTATTTGACACTCAAATAGTAATGATCAATCCTTTTTCAGAGTAAATATTATATTACAATATTTTTTAGGTGGATGAAACTGGTGTGAAGGTATCATTACCCATAACCTTTATAGGGCTCCAGGGCAAGATTTAGATAGGAATCTATTTTGAATGTTACCTAAAGTTTGCAGGAGAGAACACTCCAATCCAATCATCAATTGATGGAATTGGAGAACTGTACTCCAGGGTTATCCACTCAGCAGTTTGCCCCTATAAAAGAATCCAGTAAAACTTACATCAGCAATGAGGCAATATAGCAATAATATGGAAACTAAAAGAAGTTTGTTACCAACGAGAGAGTTTACAAGTGACACTGCTGATAAATTTACAGTGTGAAAACTTACTTCCTGTCCAAGAATAGCAGGAGAGGCTTTGATGTAAGCAAGATCAAGAAGTGACACTGTTGCCTTATGAACAGAAACTTTTGAAAGAGGTTGATCTCCATGTGACCACACCCTTTGGAGCACGGAACAAACCAACAGAAAAGCCAAGGAGACAAACTTGGATTCTCCCATTTCAGATAGCTGTTTGAGCACAAGCTCTGATTAATTACACCACATCCTATATATGTAGTCACAAAAATAGACTATATTCTTGTTGCAAATTCTAACTCCAGTTTCATAAAACTTGGTCATACACCATCAAGTATCTCTTATAATATATACTATATGCTGCTTATCCTTTCCCCAACTAACCCAAAGTCATAAAGTAGAAAAACAAAAAAGATAGTGGCAAATTATAGAATATGAAAGGCAACTACAACTTTTTTAACAAGTAGATGAGATTAGAGTTCACTTGCCAGTCAAAAATCTTAATTGGTTTGTTGAAAGTCAAAAGGGTGGCTTTTGAGGGAAAGATGTTTCACAGGACAATGGTTTGAGAGAGAAATCCTGGGAACAGAACCAAAGATGCCACTTTCACTAAACAACAATGTTTTAACACCTAGGCACACGTGGACCACATATTTTATCCGTCAGATATATTATGTTTTTAATAAATGGCTGAAATTTGTGATCTGCAATTTGTTGAAAGGGTGAGGTGTGTGTGCTATTTTTCTGAAAATTGCTTACTCGTCCCTAATCAGAGTTGTATTTATCATTCATCTCATCATTGGAGACTAAACTCCTTAAATGGTTGATCTTCCTTCTTTCCTTTTTGCCATTTCTCAATCAAACACACACAAAAAGGTTCTTTCTTTTAGCTGAGTTGGGTTGATTGCGTAGAAAGAAGCAATGGAAAAGGTAAGAGATTTGAAGGAAAGGTGAGAAATTGTGACAGCTTCCACTAAAGGAATTGGCCTTGCCATGCACAGAGGCTTGGTTAGGAGAGTGCATCTATTGTCATCTCTTCCAGCAATAGGTTCAATTTTCTGTTTCTAAGCTCTGTTCTGATGAAGTTGAAGTTAAAGTCTTCATCTTTTTTTTTTTTTTTTGGTTTAAAAATAAATCATTTGTCTGTATTTGGATCACAATAGTTAAGATTTATTTTTCCTTTTCATTTCTTTGACTCATCTTTCTAAGGAGAGAATAATTTTAGTAAAATTATTTGTTAAATAATAAGTCTTTCTATAAATCTACTTGTAAAAACTTTAGATAGGAAAAATAAGGAAAAATAAGGAAAAAAAACAAATATTTTGTATAAGCTACAAATAACTTGAATAACCTTATTTGTATTTTTTATATTGGTTTTTTAAAAATATTCTAATTTATATATAATATAATTTTAGTGTACAAGAAAGTTTATTTATTTAAATTTTCCCTAACAATAGTTGGTATAAGAATCATGTTCGAAGAAAATCATTATAATGTTTTTGTAGTAAATATGCTTGAACAAAAAGTTTATGCAAAATTATAGAAATTTATGGAAATATTTTGATTATCTAAAATTATATAATTTTATGTTTTTAAAAAAATAAAATTTAAAATTCTTCCTGCTGTTTTTTTTTATCTTTACATGTCATGATATTCACTACTTAACATGGATTTAAAGTAAATTTTTGGAGAAACTTTTCTATAAGAAATTTTAAGAAGAAAAACAATAATTAATTTTTTTATAAAATTAAAACTATTTTATGTATAAGTTTTTTTTATAAGTTTTTTATTTTTTAAATTTGTACATAAACTAATATTAACATAGGACTAAGTTTACCCTATTTTTTCAAATCTAGAAGTAATTACCAAAAAGTCTATCATGAACTTTATCTAACAAATATGGAATTAAAATCCGAATCACCTTGACAAGTTTGTACAAATTTGTACGAATAATATCATATCAATCTAATAACATTAAATTAAAAAAATCATTTGCGACTAAAAGTCATATATCCTATTTCATAAATATTCTATATCAATTATTTACTGAAGTGTGTTAATAATTCTACTACTAATATTTTAGCTAAATTTAAAAAAAAAATACTTAGCTTTTGTCACACTAATAATGATTATATTAAAGTCTATATAATAGCATTCTTATAAAAAGGAGTAATATTTCATATTTATTTTCACTTTCTACATTACAACTACTCAATTTCTTTAAGAGAGAGGAGAGTTTATAGCTTGAATGCCATTTTTGAAAGCTAAATTTTGTTGTTTGGAGCTTGGTGCAAGAGTTTTACCCTTCCAACAACTTATATAGATACACTTTGTTTTTCTATAAGTGCATTTGGTGTTTATCATAGAATCTTGGTAATTAACACAGAATGTTGTGATGAAGGTGAAAAATCTTTGGCCTCACTATTTGCAACCGATATAGTCCACTGCAAATAAATTCTTAATTACTACCAAACAGTTTTGAGCTATTCAAGAAAAAGAACGAGACTGAATCAAAATATAAAACCTGAACATAATGTTCAGGGAAAAAACCAATCTCCTACTTCAAACACTCTTCATTTTTAGAGCTTAAACATAATGATTTAGATAAACATAATGATTTTCTTTAAACAACTCACTAGAAACACACACAAAAAGGGGGGAAAATTGATCTCTACTATGTGTGATGGTATTAATTTGTGCCTTAACTTACAGGTTACTTCATCCTTTCACATCCTATCCTATAAGCACAAGAATGAGAACATAAAAGAATAGCAGTAAACCAATTGTTAGCCTGATACTTTAACACCAGTGGGGCGTTTTCCTTCCACACCATCCTTGTACCAAAAGGCAGCACAAAGAATGGAATTTGCAAGAACAGGGAGGGGCTGAAGCAAGGTCAAACTGGCACACATCACATACGAAAATGCAAGATTTGATTCTTGAGTTCCCATGTGTGTTCTAATCTGCAAAACATGCCAAGTATTGAGCATTTATGAACAAGGAACGTTTGTATCAAATTAATAGCGAATAACTCAGTGTATGCTTGGCTTATTTTGTATTTAGAACAACTTATAAACAAAAGCTTCTACAAAGAACTTTTGAGAAAATTAATTATGTTCTACAAAAAAAACTCCAAAACAATATTCTCCCCTCTTGAAAATCCTATTTTATTCAATCAGTCTAAACTTGATAAATGAAGGCAAATCACCTGATTTAGTTTGCTAAAACATAAAAGTTTGGTGTAATTGCCTTTCCAGTCATATGTCCAAGAAGACAGCTGAAGACCACAATCAACCACCAAAAATGGGGGACAGCAGAGAACAAAATGGAAGAAGAAATTAATACATTTAGCACAAAATGAAAGAATTGGCTGACTAAAAACTCACTGAATGAGTGTCAAATAATTGCTTTCTGTAACATCAAGGCAAAAAAAGGAGAAAAGAACCTTATTGAGAAGAACCCTCCAAGCCTAAACTGAGTGTTATTATTCAAGTAAATAAAAAATTGAAGTGTTCCAAAGTTGGTGAAATTGAAGCTCACTTTTTGAAAGAATCTACAATATTGAAACCGTCCTCAGCCTTCATTTTGAGTTATTTCTTTCAGACATGATGGTTTAATCCCTGTGATATGAAGTAGCCACTGTAAAAGGTTCAGGCATTTAAGCCAGCCCAGTTCTTGAAAGCGATAATTGCTTCCATTCTTCTAAAATTCTTTCTCCTTAACTTTGCCACCCTGAGCTTTTTATGGGTCTCCATGAATGCTTGCTTGTATCTCCACTTATCAACAAATATTTTCATCTCATTAGCTTTCTCCACAACTTGCATAACAGCATCAAAGAAACCACCCTTGACCATAGCATAAAGGAATGCATCAACCAAATTCTGGTCAAACTTGATCCCCTTCTGCCCATCCATGGATAGCTTCCTCTTAACCTCGTTCCACAACATCAGCACAAGAAAATATTTCTCTGCCAAGACATATCCATTAATCATAGACAAGTATGTCTGATCATTTGGCTCAAACTGCAGGAAAGTCATCCTTCTAAAAGTCCTTCTCGCATCTTCTAGTCTCCCAGCTTTACAGAAAGCATGGATGATAGAATTCCAATCATGAGTACCTACATCAATCCTAGGATCCTCAACCACCTCATCCAAGAAAGCTGCCATCAACTCCGGCCGATGCTTCTCCATCAAACCTGTCATTATAGTTAAGTAACTCCTTTTCAAGTCAGGAATCCTTGCTTCTCTCATGTCCCTAAACAGTGAAAACGCTGACTGAAAATCTTGGCTGCACATGGATGCTTCTATCAAAGCATCATAGCTTTCCACATCCAACTGAAGACCTGAATTACTAATCTCCATCACCAACTGAGTAGCCTCAGCAGTTCTATTTTCTTTACAGTAAGCCTTCAAGATAGGTATATAGACCCCAAGACCCACAGAGGCCCCCTGAACATTCATCTCATCAAGAATACTATGTGCTTTATCAGATAGTCCAATACTAACACAGGCATTAACAATACCATACCCTATAGACCTATCAATCACAATATTTGAACCCTCTATCTTCTGAGCATCAACAATCAAATTGGCCAACCCCTTGACATTTCCCTTCTGAAAATAAACCTTAATCACTTCACAGAAAGTTTCAACATCAAAACCCCAATCCTTCCCACCTCCATCATTCAGATATCTAACAATAGTTGCCTCCACAGAAGCCAAATTCTCTGACTTAACGTAACCCCTAATCAAATTACAATAAAAACCCTTTTTGTTTAAACAGCCAAACCCACCCATCAAAACTTCTAACTCCCTAATCTTCTCTTCCAACCCTTTGAGTGCATACAAATACCCCAGAAACCCAAAACTGGACTCATCAGGCCTAACCCCTAAATTTGACATTGTCCCCACAACCCTCTCAGCATCACTTACAGACTCAAGCTCAAAGCAGCAACCTTCCAATGCTGCATTGCAAGCAACAACATCAGGCTTCATGAACTCAACTCTCTCCTCAAGAGCTACCCTACAATTCTCCTCAAAGAGCCTCAAGAAAGCAGCAAGGTTACCACAGTCCCTACTGATCTCAACAAGCACAGGCCCCCAAATATGAAAGGGAACAAAGAACCTGAACCTGAGCATGGACCTGACAAGGGCAAAGGCAGGGGCCGCAGTGTTGGCACCCTTCATGGAGAGGAGCATGTGGTGGAGGGTGTCATGTTGGAGCAGCAAGGGGTTCTTCTCCATGAGAAAGAGAGCAGAGGCAAAGGCCCTCTTGAGGTTGAGGGTGTCACCAAGGGAGGAGAGGTGGGAGAGGAGGGAGTTGGTGAGGGGTTTGGGAGGAAAAGCTTGGTGGGTGGTGAGGGCCTTGAAGGACTTCCATGCCTCATCAGTGTTGCTGCTTATGAGGGACTTGTGGAGGGTGGTTTGGAGAGTGGAGAGTTGGGAAGTTGAGAGGCAAGTTGGGGCCTTTGGGGAGGCTTCTGAAATGGGTTGCTGCTTGTTTTTGGTGAGGGCAAAGATTGAGGGCTGAAGGAAGGAGTAAAGGGTGGGGGTTTCAGGAGTGGAGGAGAAAAACAAGGCTCTGTAGGGAAGAACAAAAGACACAACTCTTTTTCCCATTCTTCTTCATTCACCCAATCTTCATCCTCCTCCTCCTCCTCATCATCATCATCACTTCTCTTTTCTTAATTTTCACATTCTCAAATTTCATCAACCAATGTGCTAGTTAGTCGATCAAGCACATACCCCCAGAAGAAAAGTACTGGACAATGGAAAAAATAAGAAGTACAGAAAGAGGTCATAATCAGGTACTCCATTTAAAGGAGAGTTGAATGCAACCAATAAGAAGACTAACAAGTGACGCATGAACAAATAAGAAAACTAACAAATAGGAAAAAGAATGTTACACTTTAACAACATATCACGCTTTAATTGAAGGAGCAAGCATGTAGTTTCAATTCAATAGAATAATACAAACTTAACCTAAATCACCGATGAATAAAAAAGGAAGCAATCAATTAAACAAAAACAAAACTGAAGGGGTAAAAACCCAATGCTGTGATAATTACCATGATTCAATGCATAGTATATCTTCAAATTCAAAAAATTGCTTTACCAGTAAACTCAGCCAGATACTAGTAGTTGAGTTTCATCCACTTTCCTTGAAACTTGTCAACACTAACGTTGTGCCAAAATAACTATTCACACTAGAGAGTCCTTCAATCCATTCAACACAACTCAAACAAAATGAAACATTTAAGTTCTCCATCATCTGAACTAAATCTCACACTCAGAATCCTAACTTCACCATCATCAATAACACTCATCTCCCCACTCCTTAACCTTCTACTGACAGCACCCACCAATCCCAACTCTCATACAAGATTTCATCTTTTGCATAAATACCACCACCCCATTAACGATTTCTATCAAATTAGATTCAAACA
>Ga0123342_1006478_pt1 | contig 16198 bp, 11 predicted proteins | sample Turbeawhitnodule_FD_89960 | JGI IMG/M metagenome (GOLD analysis project Ga0123342, IMG submission 89960) | Root nodule microbial communities of legume samples collected from Mexico - Turtle bean Mexico white nodule | ecosystem: Host-associated > Plants > Roots > Nodule | place: Mexico: Nepantla... | reverse complement strand
GCTAGAATAAGGTGCCTTTAGCATAATAGGGGGTGTGGGTAGCATGTTAGCTTGTTCCTAGCCCTTTTGGAAGGCATTTTGACCTAGTTTCTAGAAGGACAAGCCTAGGATGCGGGTTTGACTATCAAACCCTAAGGCCCATTTTTTCCCTTTTCCCATCTTACCCCTTTAGCTTGTCCTCAAAGGCTCATTCACCTATAAATAGGAGACCTACCTAGTGTATTTGACAAGTTGAAATTAATAGAAGAAGTGTTACTCTGCACAAATTGTGTGAGGTGTTAGTGAGGTTTGAATTCCTCTTAGCATTTAGGTCTTATCTTATGAGTATTGAGAGCTCTCAAGTGGCGGCTATCTTCACTTATCTTGGAGGTCAATCACACTCCAAGTGGCATGTTCCACTTCTCAAATCCATCACATAAGCTTTCTCCTTCCTTCATCTATTCTTCCATTGTCATTCCATTTTTACTCTTTGTGTCATGTTCTTGTTTAGTTTTTCCTTGTTTCCATTCGACAAGTCTATTTGGTTTATTTTCCTTGTTCTTTAATTTCGCACCTTCTAGCATCATTTTCACCTTATAATTTTCTTTTCCTTTTGCCTTTATGAAATGAACCTTCACATCTACTTAATCACTTGGTTAAGTTAATGTCCAGTGGGAATTTTCCTAAGGTCTTCACTCTTAAATTCCTAAAATCTCAATCTAATTAAAGTGTCACACCATAAAATGAACAATCCTAAAATCAACTCACATCACCAATACCATCACAACTACGACCATACAACTGAAGGATGACAAGCTTTAAAGGACAAAGTTGATATGATCCTAGGAACATGATATGGATATGATATGAACATGTTATGGATTCAATAAGAGTTGGAATATGATTAGGCACTTTTTAAGAATTGGATCAATGTTCTTAAACATTCAAGAACTCACCAAATTACAAGAACCAAGCCAAACTCACATAGAAACCCATTTTTGGGCATATGAACCAAATGAAACAAAGAAGAACACAAATGCACCGATTAAAACTTCAAGAAACACAATTAAAACCATAAGAACAGCAAACTAAGACAAACTACCGAACATAAACACAAACTAAACAAGTTCTACCGATTGAATCAACAAGAAACAACAAAGACATGTTTTAAGTTTGTTTTGGAATGGAAATGGAAGAAGAAGATGAATAGGAATAGGAAACTTATGTGGTTGGAGCTCTTGGAATTGTGCACGCCACTTGAAGGATGGTTGGCTTCAAGATGAATGTTGTTGCCGCCACTTGAGAGCCTAAGAATTCACTCAAGATAAGACTAGAAGAGAAGAAGACACAAGTCTTTCTCACTCACTCACCAATTTGGTAGAGGTTCTTTACTCTCAAAAATCAATCTTATCTTTTCAAAGACTTAAGCCTCCCTTTTATAATGAGGAAGACCGGTCACAAGTACAAGAGAAGCTTACAAGAGAAGCTTTGAAAGGTTACCTTCTAACTCCTTCTATTCTAGCGCCTAAAGGAGTGTGAAGAGACACCTTTATAGATCTTTCCTAAAACTAGCGCCTAAAGGTGCTATACAATGGAGGTGTCTTTTAGGTTTCCCTCTTTTGCACCTTCCTAAACACTACTCTATATGTTTTACAAATTTATACAAAAGAAAATACAAAGAGAGATATTAATTGGAGTCCATTATTGAATGCTTGTAGTCTTCTTGTTAGCTTTAGGCTTGGTCCTCTCTTTATTTTATTCTTCTTTAATTTTTTAGAAGACTAGAAGGAAGAACTTTAAATGTTTGGGTGGATGGCCTCTTCCTCCATTAGTGAAATCCTCTTCTTTTTTATCTCCATCAAAAGTTGAAGAACTCGTCCAGGCGGGTCATTTCCAAAAAAATTTCAAAATGGATGCCACGGTACATCGGACTCTCCAGAGAGACCGACAATCATCTCGAGGCCCGTGAGACTATAATGATTGATCGAGTCGAGGAGATAGACATCGGCAGGACGACCACCAGCGTCTAACCATAAGAAAATAAAGTGGAAGCTCGGTAAGACAAACCCAACGAAGGAGTGAGAGTCCCGAACGGAACAATCGGACTAGGCGCCGAGTGCGGGAAGTCATCAATACCATAGCAAGCCCAATATCACTCTGTGTACTGGACGAGAAGGTCAACTCGATAGCTGGGGGCTTTGCAAGAGGAGGATGTTCTAACTCTGTGAGGAAGAAACATCTTCGAGCCATTCAGTCAGCTCATATTAAATATGACCAAAGTAAACCCAGAATACCCCCAATAACATTCATCGATGATGATTTTATAGCAATTCACGTCGCTCAAGACGACCCCATGGCAGTAATCGTGGAGATTGAAAAGTTCGCAATAGCTAAGGTTCTAGTAGACCAGGGCAACTCGGTGGACATTCTCTACTGGAGAACTTTTTAGAAAATGAGGATTCCCGAATCAGAGATTCAACCCTATGAAGAGCAGATCGTCGGATTCTCAAGCGAGAGAGTAGACACCAGGAGATACATCGACTTATACACCACGTTTGGGGAGGAAGGAGGTCTGGAGAAAACCATAAAGATCAGGTATTTATTTGTAAATGTCAATACCTCATACAAAATACTACTGGACCGGTCATCCATAAACCACCTCAAAGCAATAGTGTCTACCCCCCATCTGGCCATGAAGTTCCCATCCACAGAAGAAGATATCGTCACGGTCCACGTAGATCAAAAAGTCGCACCCGAATGTTATGTCACAAGTCTAAAAGTAGAGTCTACCAGGCGAATTTACAAAGCATCGCCACGCAGCCGATCTCGGGAAAGAAGAGAACGCCCGACCGAGAACTCTTCACCAAGCGAAGCAAGGGAGTATATAGTCGCACTCGTGGACCTGGATCCTTGGCTCGACGACGCACAAATGGAAGCAGGCGAAGATCTTCAACCTTTTCCACACATACACCAGTTCGTCCTTGAACCCGGATGACCGCAAAATAGTTAGCAGAACTCTGGTGGATAACGTTGATCTCTTCACATGGACAGTTATCGATATCCCCGAGGTAAACCCCGACATCATTACACACCGCCTCTCTATTTACAAGGAAGCAAGACCAGTGACTCGGAAAAAACGAACACTCAGGGAAGAAAGGCGTTAGACCGCCTAGGAAGAAGTCGAAAAGTTGTTGAAAGTAGGTTTCATCCGAAAAGTGCACTATACAACGTGGCGAGCCAACACCGTAATGGTCCAAAAATCCAATGGTAAGTGGCGAATGTGCGTAGACTACAATCTCAACAAAGCGTGCCCCCAAAGACTCATATCCCTTACTGATCATCGACCGACTAGTTGATGGGGCCACCGACCATAATATCTTAAGATTTCTGGATGCCTATTCAGGATACAATCAAATCCAAATGCATCCGAGCGACAAGGAAAAGACAGCTTTCAGGACTGACTCAGACAACTTTTGTACGAAGTCATGCCCTTTGGCGTAAAAATTGTTGGAGCTACCTACCAACGGCTGATGGATAACGTTTTCCACGGTATGATCGGAAGAAATGTTGAAATCTATGTGTTCGAACATCACATTTAGGATTTGCGGGAAGTATTTCAAGCACTACGTTGTTATCAAATATGTCTCAATCTCTCTCGATTTATCCTGAAGCTAGTGGAATGAACGAGACCCATCATACAACTCTTACGAAAAGCCTCCATATTCGAATGAACAGACGAATGTGAAAACATATTCTTTCAACTGAAGACATTCTTAGCATCCCCTCTGGTCATTCAGAAGCCAGTGGCGAAGGAACCCATAGTTGTCTATCTAGTAGTATTAGAGGAGGCAGTCAGTGGAGTGTTGGTCCAAGAGATAAATACCGAAGAGCGTCCATTCTACTTCGTCAGTAAGGTGCTACATGGAGTGGAGGTTCGATATCAAATGATCGAAAAGTCACCATGGCACTGGTCGTAACCGCACGACGGATGCGAATGTACTTTCAGAATCACCCAATCATAGTCAGGACCAACTATCCCATAATGAAAATACTAGCGAAGCTAGACCTAGCAGGACGAAATGATCGGGTGGGCCATAGAATTATTAGAGTTTCACATCCAATATCAACCCAGGGGGCCGATTAAGTTGCAGGCCTTAGTTGACTTTGCGTCCGAACTTAGTCCCAAGTCGACGAAAGCAGAAGGCACGCAATGGACATTGTATGTTGACAGCTCTTCCAACAGCTGGGCGTGCGGGGCTGGGGTAGTACTGGAAGGACCAGGGAATATTCTCGTAAAGCAAGCCTTGAAGTTTGAGTTCAGGGCATCAAATAATCAAGTTGAGTACGAAGCCATCAGAGCAGGACTCAATCTCGCCATTGACCTGGACGTAAAACGACTACTGTAAAAAAGTGACTCATAGCTAGTGGTCAGGCAGCTAAAGGATGAATTTGACATATGGGAGAAATTGTTGCAGTAGTACTACCACTTTGTGAGAAACCTACTCACAAAATTTTCCGAAGTCACAATCCAACACATTGGACGAGAACACAATGCTCGAGCTGATACACTCTCTTGGTTAATGACAGCCAGGCAAAGAGGACTCCATCGGTCGGTCATTCACCTCACCTTGACAAATCCCAGTGTGGGCTCGGACAAATGCATGACGACCGAAACAGAGCCAAACTGGATGACGCTCGTCAAGCAATTCTTGATGGATAGAACGTGTGAAATGCGTGTCGAGAAAGCAATGAAACAGCAGGCCGCTCGATTCTTACTGATATACGAAGACCTCTAGCAACGAGGTTACACCCGCCCATTGCTAAAATGTCTTACTCCCGAACAAGCGGCCTACGTCATGCGAGAGATACATGAAGGAGTTTGCGGCACTCACTCAGGAGCCTGGATGATGGCGACAAAAGTATTACGAGCAGGTTACTACTGGCCAACCGTACAGGGCGATTGCACGGAATTTGTACAAAAGTGCATAAAATGTCAAGAGCATGGTACCCTCTATCTTAAAAAACTTGAGAATTTTCACTATATTCTCTTCCCATGGCCATTCGTGATATAGGGGATGGATATCATCAACCCATTTGCCCTAGGCAAAGGACAATGCAAGTATCTATTAGTTGGTATATATTACTTCACAACACGAAATGTACAAAGTTTCGTATGGAAAGACATTGTATGTCGGTTCGGACTACTACACGTCATCATCACCGATAATGACCGACAATTCACTGACCGAGGCCTCACCGAATTTTACGAAAAACTTCATATCAAGTGTATCACAAGTTCAGTCGAACATCCTTAAACTAATGGTCAAGCTGAGGTCGCTAATAAAGTCATCCTCAACGAATTAAAGAAAAGGCTTGGACCAGCGAAAGGTAAGTGGACTGAAGAGCTCCTTAAAGTTTTATGAGCCTATCGATGCACACCATAGTCCACCACCAAAGAAACCCCTTACAGTCTGACATATGGGACTGAAGCCATGATCCCTGTGGAGATAGGAAAACCCTCACTACGACAAAAAACCTAGATTTGGACATGAATAAAGAAGGCTTGCTTGTTGGACTGGGACCTCATCAACGAGTTTAAAGACAAAGAAAAAATAAGGGAAGAAGCCTGCAAGATACGTGCAGCGAGAAGATACAATTCAAAGGTCAAACCAAGAAGCTTTCAAAAAGGGGACTTGGTCTGGCGAATGCGTAGCGATGCCCGAAAGGACAACAACAAATTCTCCAGCAACTGGGAAGGATCATTCTGCATTGTTGATACAGCAGAAGGTGGCGCTTATTATTCAGAATTTTTTTCAGGAAAAAACATTCCGAGAATGTGGAATCTCACATATCTCAAGTTCTATTATAGCTAAAGATCAAATAAAATAATGCCCTCTTTCCTCACTCGGTCATTTTTCTCTAGGGAGGGTTTTCGACCGATAAGATTTTAACGAGGCACTTTAAAAAATTGAAATTGTCTTAAAAAGTATATTTTGTGTCAATATTGACCAGTCGGTCGGACCAAAATCAAATAATTGCATTAAGCAATCGGAATACTATACTCGTATACTATCGCCCTAGGCGGTCGGTACAAAACCAAATTGCATTAAGCAATCAGAATACTATCGTCCCTAGCGGTCGGAACAGAACCAAATTGTTGCATTAAGCAATCCGAATATCATAACCGAAATTATCATACCAAACGGCTGAAACAGAATTACTATTGCGTCAAACAATCTGAATATTACAAACAAAATCATCGTACCAAACGGCCGAAACAAAATTACTATTGCATAAAGCAATCTGAATATTACAAACAAAATCATCGTACCAAACGGTTGCAAAGCCGAATTTTATGATCAAAAGGATCGCATGAAAGTTATTATGTTAAGCGGTACAAACAAAAGGTAATATCAAAACATTTAAGGCTCGACCATCCATACATGGAAAAGTGACTAAAGAAGAGCAGACATTCGCACAGATGTATAAATGGCATGTAAAGCATTAAGATAAAAACAATTGTTTTATGTAAATACAAATTGTTCAAAGCCCACAACCCGGGTTCATGTCAAATGATATTGATTTCAACAGACGGCTCTGGCTCAGTCGGCTCAGCACGACCGTGCTTATTATCTCCCATGGCAGCATCATCTCCACCACCTAATGGCACGAGCTCCCCAATTACAATATCTTTATTAAGATCGTAACAAGGATCATCCGTAGGTACGCCATGGTAAAAGGATACCTGATGAACGCTTTGCTGAAAGCTCTACTCGTTTATGTGTAGCATGAACGAGTGACAGTTCGACAGGTCGATCGCCAATACCCTCTCCCTCTCCTCGGACTCGACCTTCTCCTTCAAGAGTTGGTTCCTTTCGAATTCAACCCTTGCAAGGTCAGCTCTCAGAGCCTCTTGAACAGCATCAGCCGCCACCTGATCTTGGCGCATTTTCTCCTTGTACTCCTCTACGGTCGTCGTCACCACCTTTAACGAGTTGACTGTTTCCTCCAACTCGAACTTAGGGACTAATACATTGTTAGTCCTCTTCAGCTCTTCACCAAGAGTCTTCCCAACAAGAGTAGTCCGACCCTGCAACTCAACCAGCTCAACGATCAGGTCGTCGATGGGGACAACTGCCAAGACACTCTCGTCTTCAGGAAGCAAGTTGAACTCCAAAGCCTGAGCCACTTGCAACGAGGGATTTAACATAGAGGGTCATTTGACCGAAGAGAACCCCACTTCCACACCAGCTTGAGCCTTGGGCGGTCGAAGCGCTGGCCGAGATCACATCCACTAGAACGATCGGGTTGCCCTTGCCCACCGCTTCAAAGATGCCAATTTTCCTATTGGTCGCCTGCCGCTTCGGATTGTTCCTGAAATTGCTCAACGCGGGATCCATCCGAGTAATAATAGTTGTAAAGTACATACAAAATTAAACATCAACATGACGAACACAAAGTCAAATGAAGGAAATCTACATATCGGTGAAGTTTGCCCACTTCTTGGACGACCCATACAAAGCTATCAACTCTCGAGTAGGTAGTTTGTAAGGGAGCTGATCAAAAACCACCAAAACCGACTTATCCAGCGGCGACATAGACGATTGCGTCCAAGTACCGAGCTGAGTTGGATTCTGAGTCCAGTGAAAAGGAACTTCGTTTGACCCTCGGAAGTATAAAAGTAATCACGGTCGTCCAGTTCCACAAATATTTTAAAATACTTTTCTTTAAAAAAATTATACGAAGTGGTGAAGGCTGCAAAATGAACATTCCCCGTTCGGCTTGACAACGAAAACCAACTCACAGGAATACTGGGATGAGTGTTGTAATAAAACAGAAAAGACTGAGGAGTAGGAATAAGTTGAAAAACATCACACAGAACTCGAAACGCATGAGACTACAAAGCTTGAGAAGGAATATCAACCTTGAATATGAAGACTTTGATCTTATGAACAAAACACAACATAAAAGTATCTTTATACAGAGATTACATGAATTATAGAGGAAATATATCAATCAAGCACAATGGTTGAAGTTTATATAAAAACAATGATGCTAGAACATAAAAAAAACATAATTATGACGATATTTTCTTATAATTCTTTCTGTAAAAGTTTTTTTTGTGTGTGTTAACTTATGGGAGTGTGATACACATTTATATTCTTTACTTTATGAAATCACTCATCTCGTAAGGAAGTCAATTCTCTTTGATAGTTATCTTATAAGGAAACTACCTTTGTTTTGAAGCCAAGGTTTTAGGATGTTCCCCAAAATTTTTAGGGATTTTGATCTTGTCTTACAAAGATCTCAACCAAATAAAATATGTAGCAAGTTGTCACCAAAGTTGGTTGGAACCTATCGAATGAGAGAAGTAGTAAAAGAGAGAGCATATCTCTTGAAAAACGTGATAGAGGTATGAAACCTTGGACATGAAATGCAACAAGCCTTTAGCTTTATTGTAATTAAAGTTTTGAAACATTTTATGTAGATTACATTATGTACTCTTTCCCTTGAGGTTTTTTCCCTAATGGGTTTTCCTCGAGTTTTTAAAAGGAACGTAGAAAATAAATTATTTTAGTTTATTAATGTTCATTTTGGAACTTGAAGCATCATGATCATCATGTTTTCTTAAATTTATTAAGGTAATAAGTGGCTTGGTATTGATATTTATATCACACAAAATTCTAACTTATTTAAGGTAATAAGTGGCTTAATCTTGATTCGTGCATCATATTGAAGTTCAATATCATTTATTAAGGTAATAAGATGTTTAGTCTTGATCCGTACATTATATTGAAGTTTAGCCTCATTTAAGTTAATAAATGACTCAGTCTTGATCCATACATCATACTAAAGTCCAACCTTATTTATTAAGGTGATAAATGTCTTAGTTACATACTACTGAAGTTCTACCTCATTTATTAAGTAATAAGTGATCCACTCTTAACTTGTACATCATATTGAAATTTTAAGGTAGAAAGTGGCTCAATGCATTATATAGAAAACCTCATTTATTAAGGTAATAAATTACTCGATCTTAATTTGTACATCATACCGAATTACAACTTCATTTATTAAAGTAATAAGAAACTTGGATAATTTTAAGATAATAAGTAGCTCAATTGAGATCCTTACATCACACCAAAGTCATTTTTATTTATTAAGATAATAAGTGGTTCGATCTTTATGTATCTTAAACAAAAGTTTAATCTCAAATTTGTTAAAATAATAAGAAGCTTGATTATAAAGTAAAAATCTTACTCAAGTCTAGTATTAAGATTTTTAAAACAGTAAGTTATTTAGTGTTGAAAACTAATTGGTTATCAACACTTTGTTCAAAAAATGTTTTATAACATTAAGAATTCATGTTGATAATGATAATCTATTCGATAAAGAAACTAAAATTTATTCTAATTGATAGGTTAATTGGAGAGAGATATGATAAAATAAACTGAAATAGTGCATTGAAAAATAATAAAATAAAGATTGATAAACTCTTTTGAAATATTAGTTAATAGCTAAATTAAACCGGTAGCAAAGTTTCATAATGTCACTACTCAAAAAGAAAAGAAAAACATATCATAACATATGAGTTGATTGGTCCAAAGATCCACTAAAGTAATAACTTAAAAGATTTTTCTTTATATATTATCTCTATTAAGAGATTGGTTAAATGATGAAAATAATCTGACATTTCATCAAAATGTTTAAAGAGGTTGATCAATAAACTTAAAACTTATGACTTAAAAAATTATCAAGTAGTTTGTAGATATATTCAAGTCCATTATACTAAAGCAAATATTGTTAAAAAACTCAACCGAACAACTAAATTTTGAATTAAAAATTTGACAAGTTAAAAATATAATGAAAATTACAAAAATTGAACAAAAAGTATAGGTAAAAACAAAAATTAGTCCACTAACTAAGTGTCCACAATGACTTTGACTTTGTAGAGGTCCAAAAGAGAAAGGTTCTTTGGATACTAGGCTTACACTTGCTTCATGGTGATTTCTAAGCCTATCCCAAATGGACTGTTTCTTCCGCTATTTTCATAGGTTATTCTTTCATCTCCATAAATATTCGTATTTCAAAATATAACCCTATGTAATATTCTAGATTACGTAATCTAGAAGTTTTTTTTCAAATTCATAATTAGCTTCCACCTTACCTAATCTGGAAGTTTTTTTTTAGATGCATGATTAGTTTCCGAATTACATAATCTGAAAGTCTTTTTTAGATTCCGGATTATGTAATCTGGAAGTCTTTTTTCAAATGTGTGTCCAGATTACATAATTTGAAAACTATTCTATAGCAATGACACAAGAAGGATAAAAAAATATTTTTCACGTTTTGTATGGAGTGACAAAAAAACGTATGGAGGTGCAAGAAGAAAGAGTCTTCCAAATGTAGTGTCAATCTCATCCTTCAAAGCTTCCTTAAAGCTTTTCCATTTTTGGTCTTTGGTGGACCAAGCCTTTAATTTTTTTTTCTTTTTGTTGTTACCCTTCTCTATGCCTTCTCCAACTTATTCAATCATTTTTGGATTCATCATGGTTAAAATTTCTTCTCAAAATTATCGAAAGGAAGAAACAAAGCCTAGTTTTATGAAAACGATATCATGAAAGAAAGAAAACCAACTTTTCATTGGCCATTGTTCATTTCATCCCTGCAATTACCTCTATCACATCATCTTTTTCTATTATCTTGCTTAGTGGCCCTTAAAGTTATTGAAGAAAACTTATCCAATATACCTTTATAGAAAAAAATTATCTTAGCTTAGGGTATGGCACATCATAAGTTTTTTTTTTTGTTAAATCACAAAAAAAAACCCATAAATACATAGAAACATAAAAAACACAAAGAAAATCAAAAAATTCGAAGAAACACCAAAAACACAAGTGAAACCTAAAAAATGTATAAAAACAAGAAAGAAGAAATGCAAGATAAACCCAAAAGTTACAAATATTGCTCAACAAATTACCCAAAAGTTAATTAATAGAAGGAGGAATTGTAGATATTAGTTTTGTCTTTTGAATGGTTATTGTTGAAATGATACGATGCTTTCTTTTTTCTCGCCCATTACCTTTTGCATGGCATTTGGATAGTCAATCCCTTTCCTTTCACCACATGTACAATAAACTAATTTATATTTTATCATTGTCAAATATTGGTAATTATTTTCATTTCTTTTGTTTTTTAAATATAATATTGATAATTATCGAAACTAAACATTGATACCACCAAAAATATTAAATGCTACATTTTAAATATTATATTTTGTGTAATTTATTTCCTGACATATAATATATGTTAATTTTTATAAATATTTTATTTCATTTATTTTATAATTAAAACGTATATTTTTTTTATGAATATTCTAAGATAAATACTCAGTTGAGTATATTAAATATTGTTATATTTTGTTTTTTAGTAAAAAAAGCTTTATTATAAAAAAATTATTTTATTTAAAATTTATTAATAATTAAAAAACATTTGATCTTTAATATGTTTATTAAAAGAAAATATAATAATATATATTATTTTGTTTTTTATAAGTATTTTATTTAATTACACACTCTATTATTGTAAGAAAATTATTAAATAAAAAATAATTTTAGAAAAAAGAATAATTTTATTATATTAATTAAATTAAATATTATTTTAAAAATAAAAACTATTATTAATATTTAAATTAATTTTTATTATTAATAAATAGTTTATAAATTAATATTTAATTAATTATCAAATTATAACTATCAATTAACTAGATTCTAAATTTAATAGTTAAATTTTAATAACTAATTAAATATTAATTTAAAAATTATTTATTAATAATAAAAAATATTAAAAATATTTTTTAATTTTTAAAATAATATATAATTTAATTAATATAATAAATAATTATTTTCATTTTAAAAAATTATCTTAATTTAATTATTTTCTTATAGTATATATACTTTTATTCTTCTCAATTTTTTCTCCTTGTATAACATCATCTCACTCACTAAATTTTTAGTTTTTTTATGTCAATTGACATCATATGTTCACTACTGATCTTTTAACATAATTGGGTCTTACACAATCATGGTATAAGCATTTTTGTCAGTCGACAAAAACCCTTTCCCAGTATACCCTACACTCAAAATAATAAGATAATAAATTATTCTTATAATTTAGTACACCCCAATTTTAAGATTAACTATAACTAATTAAAATACAATTATGATAAAAACGTTCTTTCTCAATATATTTATCTTCAGTTATTTTAATATCATTCTCAATCGCTGATGTTAATAAAACTATTAATAAAATTTTAATTATTTTTATATTGTAAACACACTACAAAGAGAATAACAATTTAGTCACCGAATTCAGCTATCGAAAATGAGTGGTTTGCAATTTGCGATTGAACTAGCCACCAAATACTCTTAGTCACAAATTTGCGATCGAAATAGCGATCGAATGAATTATTAATGATGTTAGTTAGTTTAGCAACTGAATCAGTGACTGAATATGAGAGTGACAACCATCGGTCACTAAAGTGGTGAATGTTTTCAATAAATTGGAAAAAATATATTTGCGATCGAATTAGCGACCAAAATTGTTTATTTTTTAGTCACCGATTTTCTTTTTGTCGCTAAATGTAATTGCTTATTTGTCACCGAATCAGCCACCGAATAGGTTTACTTTTTAATCACCGATTTTGTTTTGGTCGCTATGTAATTGTTTATTTTTGTCATTGAATCAGTCACCGAATATGTTTATTTTTTAGCCATCAATTTTTTTTGGTTGCTAAATGTGATTGTTTATTTTTTCCACGGAATATATTTATTTTTTAGCCAACAATTTTTTCAGTCGCTAAATGTAGTTTTTAATTTAAATAATAATAATAATAATAATAATAATAATAAAGTCAATAGTAGGCGTTCAGATCTAGTTCTGATCGAGCTTATAGACTCAAACAATGACGATTAGGGGAAGACAATGTCATTTTCAATGTGCATCATTCCCATTTATTTTTCTCTTCTCTTCTCGATTGCTGCTTCCGACACCTGGTGGTTGCGCCACCCACGAACTTATCTAGTACACTGACTTGAAGCGTCACGCCTCTGATGACTTCTCCATCGCCTTTGCACATGCCAATTACAATTTCAAAGATCAAAGCCAAGTCTTCACCTCCCCCTCCGCTACCTCGCTCGGAGAGAGGTTCTCACTAATCAAATCCAATTGAATTTGATGAGTAGTTTTCTTTGAGAGTTGCAATGCGAATTAGGGATTGGACTGAAATTGGGAGAAAAAAAAAATATATTAGGCATTCGATTTCTTCTTATTGTGCATGTGTTCTGCATCTCTTTCCTTTAAATTATTGTTAAGGATTGACAACAATTAATTTTGTGTTTGTCAAGGAGCGGACACTTGAAGAAAAGATGGAGGTATTGAGGAAAAGTTATGTAGAGAAAAGTGAACGAATGCACAAATAAGATGAGTTGATGCGCAAACAAAATAAGCAAATGCAACTCATCATACAACACATTCAAATGAATAATTCCATATCAGACTCTTCAAATCCTACTACCAGTGGACATCATAAAGGAGATCACATTAGAGATGTTCAAAAGAAAATTAGTTGTATGTTGAATTATAATAAATTTAACTCTTTAAACTTGTTTTCAATAGTTTTCATTGTGTAATATGATTTACTTTTAATTTGTGTGCAACTCTTTCTTAAATTATGTATTTGAAGTTAATTTCTATTTAACTTGATTGAATTTTGAGTATCTATAAGCAAGTTTGAATTTTTTTTATAAACATATCAAAATTATTTTAAATAGGTATTAATAATACAAATCAGGTTTGGTGGCTATATATACAAAGTTGTTGTTTAGCGACCAAAACAAAATCAGTCACTGAAATTAAAAAAATACTTAGTCACCGAAATCAATTTTGTCGCTATAGGGATCTCCATTTAGTTACCACAAGTTGTTTTTAATTAATTACTTTAATCCATTAGGGACAAAAAATGGTGGTCACTATCACCTTTTTATTTAAGTCATCAATTTAGCCATCGATTTTTTTTATAAAAATTTGGTCGTTAATTTGGATCCTAATTCTGGTGACCAAATTTTTTGCAACTGATTTAGCCATTGATGTTTTATAAAAATTTGGTTCCTAAATTTTGATGACCAATTTTTCTACTACCGATTTAATCATCGAAATTTCGGTTACAAATTTGCGACTAATTTATAATTTAGTCGCTAAAAGTTTTACGACTAAGATTTTTGCTTCCATCTTATTTGGTGGCTATTTCAATCACAAATATATTTAGCAATCAATTATAATGTTTTTTAACGACTGAATTTAGTAATCACTAAAAATGATTTTTTTAATAGTGACCGTAAGTAAAGTAAATATATTATGTAGGAAACTATTCAAAAGATTGAAATAATAATTTATTTATTTATGTATAATTATATTAAATTTTTATATTTTAATAAACCGATTTTATGTAATCTATCTCTATATTAAATTTTATTCTATTCTTTTGAAGTTTTTTTTTCAATTGTTTCTCTTCATTGTAATTACTTAAGCCTTAATACCACTAGTTAAATAATTAGTTTTTTTTTTAATTTAAGGACATATTGAATGTCTACTAGAATTAATTGTGATAGGACTGTATTAATTAAGAAACATTATATTTTTAAATTCTTAATAAGTAGTCTTTTTTTAATTGTCAAAGTTAAACAATATATTTGGTTATTACGATGCATTTTTTCACGACTAAATAGTATAACTTCTACTCGTCTTTAATGTATTTCACAAGATTTGTTTCTATAAATTTAAATATATAAATTAATTTTAAATTTTTAAATTTTTTTCTGTAAATTTAAAAATATTTAATTCAGAGTTATTCACCTTTGGAAATAGCGTTCTCCATGGAACACGTTAAGGACTAAGGAGAATCTGAATTTCTCGTACGAAACGCGTGTTTGAACTTTGAATAGACATTTTCCATGTTTCTGTGGGTCCCAAAGTGTCAGTGTTCAGAGTCAAAGTCCACAAATTTTTTTATTAAATTTTTTTAATTAAATATTAGAGTCTGAATTATTTTTAATTTTATTATTTTATCTAATTATCCTGACGTAAAATTAACGGCTAGCCTTTAAATCTAAAATTGTGATCTTGCAACTTTGTAATGAATAATTTTACATTCTTTACTCTTTTTTTTTTTTATATTTGCAGATATATATTCTTCTTTCTACTGAATTAAAAATGTTTAATTAGGTTTTTCTAATATTCTCACCTTCGTAAATCCCAATTAAAAAATAAATACAAAGCTAATATTTAGTTAAAAAATACTACTAAAATTTAATTTAAATTTATCAAACATTCCAATCTAACCTAAAACTAAATTCAGAACATTTATACACTTATATTACTTTGTGTCACGAAAATGTCGGTTATGTAGATATATATTATGTCATATTAGTTAATTCATTAAATAAAATATAAGCCTCTTAAAATATCATTATAAATAAGTTAATATTTATGAAGTAAATATTATTTATTTATTTATTATGTGTATGTATATATTAAGTGTGACTGAGATAAGTGTCACAATATTTTTATATTCACATTACCCATTCTTATAAGTATAGCGTAGAGAAGATATATTAACAATTAGAATGAAAATAAAATATTAAAAAACATGTAAAAGCAGGTGTTAGTCTTATAAAAAAGTCTTGATTTTTTTACACAACACTTAATTATATTATATAAGTTTGATTCAGTACTGCAAATAATCCATCTAATAATATAAAATGAATCTGAGAAAAAAATTATATAATAATATAAGAGGCATTATAAAAGAAAAAATTGGAAGGTGTTACAAAGGTCAGTGACATGAATCATGGTTCATTGATTGTTGACTGAGTGCAAATGTTATGTCAGAGAAGTCTTGGTGCAGTGAGAGACCTGCAATGTCAGTCAACTCCAATCTCAGACACTTTTACCATACTTGTTCTCACTCTCCTTCCACCAACCTTCCTTCTACTCCAAACATATCTTTATATTCTCCTGCACACATTTCCCAACATTCTCTTCTTCTTCTATTCTCCATCATGTTCTCTTCATCCTCAATCCAATTCAAATAAAATACTCATTCACACACCCCAGATACATATACACATATAAAGGATAATCACACTTCAAAACTCACTGC
>Ga0123342_1006477_pt1 | contig 16204 bp, 7 predicted proteins | sample Turbeawhitnodule_FD_89960 | JGI IMG/M metagenome (GOLD analysis project Ga0123342, IMG submission 89960) | Root nodule microbial communities of legume samples collected from Mexico - Turtle bean Mexico white nodule | ecosystem: Host-associated > Plants > Roots > Nodule | place: Mexico: Nepantla... | reverse complement strand
GTTTCACTACCAAACTCACAAATCCCAGAAGCAACTGGCTTTCAAAAAATTTCAACAATGACTATCACTATATCACCAAATTTCAGTTTCCTCACATAACACACTAGTGATATCATTAGTTTTAAGGTTAACTATCACTTTTCTATCTTACCATACTAACTAATTTTCATAACAAGCATAAACTAGGGTAGATCTGGCATACACAAAAGATACATTGCAACCTACCGGAGGATGTGGATATAGCCGGAGTGATTCAATGATACAGCGTGTCAAGAACTTAAGATTTTTAATATCTTCGTAGGCAGGGCGCCTTCCCTGTAAAACTCTGTCTACCTCTTCTTGTGCTTTTGCCAATGAGGAAGAATCCTGCATAAATAAATCTCATAATGCTAACAATAGTACGCTATAATATAGAGACATGTACAAAATTGAGTAAATCCAAAATAACAGTCATAAATGTTCACAAAAACCGTAAATCCAGCTGAAAGCTGGAAAAAAATTAGAAGGTTGAGGTCATTGAACAATGCTTTTGATATTAATATCTTTGAACCAGGTTTAACGTAGTTTTAAAATTTCCAAGTTTCCATATTAAAAGCTAGATTATTTTGAAGACTCCAGAAAACAAAACTGCAATTGGATCATGCACGTAATCAATTCCCACATTGCCCCATGAAAAATGTGCAAAAGCAACTCGTTGCTACTAATGAGAGAATGGGACAGAAGCTTTGAAGTCAATTCATAAAGTTGTCAATGAGGGTTATAAAGAGGTATTAAGGGAAGAAATGGAGTGAAATGATACCTTGCTTAGAAGATAAAGTGTCCAGGTCAGCACTGAACCAGTGGTCTCGTGACCAGCAACTAATAGTGACAAAAGATCATCCCTTAATTGTACACTGGAAACCTACATGTAGAACAGTCAAATAGAAATAAACATGGAGAGCAGAAATCCAAAGAAAAAAGTTCTTCGTGCCATAAAGCGGAATTATACAAGGTTGAGATGATCGATGATCCAGAAAAAACAACAAAAAGTGTCATCATCACGTGATATGGCATGTTTTAAGTGGTGGCAGCACAGACCTTCATATTTGGGAGTGTAACTAAATTATGCAGATAAACTCAAAGATTGAGCAGTAAGCACAACCACACAAAAGGAACATGAAAATCAAAAAGTCATCTCCATGTGGAATAAAGACTAGAAATCAGAAAATTTCAAGATGGTTCAAAACTTCTCAAAAAGTAATGCAGTAAACGAGAAAAAACACAGCAATAAATAAACATTTTTAAGTAAATAACAAAGAATTACAAGGAAAACAACTGCTTGAATGTGTTATGATCAATCAACATCACAGCCTAAACTACCTAGAAGAGAATGCTCATTATTGACTGACAATCATTAATGTACCAATAAAATCTATACACTAATCCAAAGATTCAATAGATCTATAATAAATAGGAAAAGACAACTTAATATTTCGTCTAATTCATGTGAAATCTCTATAAAGTCACAAATAATTATACACATTTCGAATATACAGCAACAAACACTGATGAAAAAACAATAGACGTCAGCAATAAAATACAAGAATACAGCAAACCTCTTCTCTGCTGGCAAGCAAGAACCGGAGAATACTAGGGTCAGTATCATTCACATATTCCTCAACATCAATTCTTTCCCCCTCAGATTCTACAATCGCCCTACATCTTTCAATGAGATCCTCAACAGTTTTCCTGATAATGCTAACAGCCTCTTCAGCCTTTATTTGTCTTGGAATTAACTTACAAAGAAATTTAAACTGCAATACAAAGAAAGAGAAAAAAATATGTATATACATGACATGAAGAACGGAGTAAGAAAAACCATGTCATGATTGTAAGATTAACTTGCCTTCCAATATGGTAAAAGATCAGTCGATCGAGCCTCTGCCTCTTTCAATGCTGTGTAAACAGCCTCAATAACAGGACTGTCCGCATTGAGTGCGTCAAAGTTATAGTTAAATACAGATAAACCAATAACATCAAGAGTCAACTGTGAAAACTTCGCCTCCATGTTAACAGCAGTTCCATCGAGTGCATCAGGTTGTAGCTTCTCCACTAATCTCTCAGCACATCTACAAAACACCCTATCCACTATAATAGACAAGTACCGTTTATGAAGTGATGGAACCACAGCCCTGCGCCTTGCCTAATATAGATCACAAAACAGTTGTAACAAAGAACCTGTCGCCCAAAATAAGCTATAAAATCATGACAAGAAACACAAATAGTACCAATTTAGTCGTATATAAGTAAATAATTTATATATACTCCAATATTATGAATTGGAATACATAACCATCAAAGTGAGCCACTCTCCTTATCAGACATTATTAATATTCTCTCTCTTCTCGCATACATTTCACATACTATCCCTGCTATTATAAAAAATAATTCTCTCAAAATACTCTATATTCTTAATTGCATATTCCTTTCAATTTACATTGGGTTATCTTTTATATCTAAATTGAATTTCAATATTTTTTTTTTTAAATTGTTCATAGTTAAAAATAATCTTGTATCACAATATCTTTTTCATTGAAATTCAAAATATAGTTTACATATTTAAAGATATATATTTAATATAAATTTTAATTAGATATAATTAATGTATTAAAAAATATTTATTATTGAAAAAAAGTAAATAATATAAGCACCAACAATATAAACTTTTTTACATCGTCATCTAATCACAAACTTCCGTGAATGCTAAGTTTATTAACTACTAAAATAATTATTTTAAAAGTAATTTCAACAGTATTTTTTATTGGTTGGATGACAATGTTTTAGAATTTTTCTAGACAAACTACTACATAAGAACTTTTAAGAGAGAAAACTAAGAATAAAAAAATGAAAGAGTTTCTTCATAAGCTAAAACTAGTTTCTGCATAAATTAATTTATAGAAGTTCTCTCATAAAGCTTCTCTATATTTTTATTTTTGAACTTGTGCATAAGCTCATCTTTATCTTATAGAGAAACTCATTTCATTCTATCTTTCTTATTTTTCTCTTCTAAAAGTTTATATGGAGAAGTTTGTCCAACAGGCTATAATCGTGTCTGGACAGATTGTGCTGACAAATTAGACTCCTAGAAATAAATATTTATTTAGTGTAGGAGTGTTTAATCAAACTTTTTCATAAACATTATATGATAAGAAAATGAGAAGCAAAAATGAAACAAATTCTTCCACAAACTAGTTTAGGCATAAGTTAAAAATCATCTTTTAGAAAACCTAAAAAAGGAAGTGCTTCTACAAATTATCTGTTGGAGAAGCTCATCTGATTTTTCTTCTAATTTGTTTTCCTAATAGAAGCTATTGTAGAGAAATTTATCCAGATCAAGTCACACTAACCATAATAATTGCTAAATTGCTATATAATAAGTTAACTTTTTTCATTATAAAAATTCAAAACATTCTCAGTTTCTCATAAACATAACTAGAAAACAATGTTGCGAAGGCGAGCATTACCGTCCAGAGCGGGCCTTCGGCAATGGCGAAACCAGACCCGAAGAGGAATTCGGAGACCTCAGCAACGAGGCCCTTAGAATATTTCCCATAGTTCCTGAGCACGTGTTTGGCAATGGCGGGGTCGCTAACGACGACGAAGTTTCTGGGGCCAGCGGCGAGGCGGTAAATGGGACCATAGTCCTGCATCCACTTGAAGAGAGGGAGGAAGAGCGCGCCGCCGAGGAGGTCGGAGACGTCATCGAGCTTGGCGGTGGCGATAGGGATGCCGGAGTCGTCGTTCCCGGCGGTGAGGGAACGAGAGAGGGAGGTAAGCCAGTCGGGGCTGACCCAGGAACCGGACTTGGTGCTGGCGTCTGGGGGTTTGTTAACGGAGGATTTGACGGCGAAGCGATAGCGTTTGGGAGACGGAGAGGATGGAACCACCGGTTTCCCACGCAGAGAGAAGAGAGAGATGGGTGTGAGAGACAGTGAGTAAGGCATTGTTTGAAGACGGTGGTGGATGGAACCACCGGTTTCCCACGCAGAGTGAGTGAATCAACTACTTGCTTTGCTTTGCCTTTTATCTTCCCCTTTATCCATTCATTCTATGTGAACCAAATGGAAATTGTTTAAAAATGTAATTTTAAAATAGTTGTTACAAAAATTAATAATTTTGTTATCACTATGTTGGTACTATAAGTAAGTAGATTATTTTTTTATCATACAACCTAACATGTGTTGCTTACAAAAGTTGTCTTAAGTTAAATATGGTTGTTTACAAAAATTTATCATGGCTAAAACAACTTTTACAATATTAAAATGTATTGTATTATTATTAGTGGTGTTTTACCTACATTAGCATTGAGAATGAACTCATATTGTCCTTAATTGTTGATTAGTTATGTTTTTAGTAGACTGAGGTGTTTTTGGACTTCAAGTCCATGTGCATGATGGTGTCCATGTCATTTAATAAGTTAGGGCATTCTTATTAGTGTGTATTCGGTTGTCCTTACACTAGCCTTTTAGACAAGAGGAGCTATCAAAGATCACAAATCTTTAAAAAATTAGGACAATGATAGGTGTACATCATTACATTCATTTAACATCTAAATAAATTATCAATTTATTATAATATAATATTTTGTTTTATGGAATTCTAGTGGAACTAAATATAAACAAGTTTGCATAAAAAGTACAGTGTTTGATTGAATTGCTTGCTTTTCTTTTTGCTTTTGCTTCTTATATATCTTTTATTTGTTTACTTTTTTTTAGAATGTTTTTTTTCTCTCAAATCAATTCAAGAAGCAACTAAAAAAATTCATTAATTCAATTCTAAAATCAACAAGCAAAGTATGAAACATGTTTTAAACAAATTCAACTAAGAAAACAAAGGAAATAACCTATATATGATTCAACCTAGATCATAAACAACAACAACAAAAAATGTTTTGAAACTTGCTAATGATCTAATAGCAAATCATGATCAGATAAAAGAAGAAGACATGTGTTTAAAATTTCATGTTTTTGTGAGTACAAAATTTTGCAAAAATTTTAGAACTACTTCTAATGGAATGAGGAACATGTAATGCAACTAAACATGATTCTAAACAACTTGAAATATTAGAATAATCAAAGCTAAGCTACTAAAGCATTTGATAGAACCTATAACAAGTAAAGGAATACAATATACAATATGTTATGTAATCTTGAACACATGTAGGAACTAAAAAATAATTCAATTAAGAACAAAAAGACACATGACACTTAAAGAATGAAGAATAAACTAAAAGACACAAAGCAATTAAAGAACAAGACAAAAAAACTAAACAAGAAAAAAATAAAAAAAGAATATGAAGACCTCATGCCAAAATGATGGAATCCTCATCTCATTGTAGCGGAAACTCCAAGGGTATTGAAAAATTCTTAAACTACCAAGTTTCTGAAAAAAAACTCAATTTTCTCCTCTTTCAAGAAAGGTTCCTTGAAGAAGAACATAGAAGAAGATTATTCTCATGTTGATGTTGACCTTAAGAGCAAGAAGAAGTTTTATAAGCAATTCAATTCTCATTCATCCCATGTACATGTGACAAAGGATTCTATATGAGTCAACTCCCCTTGCAAGCTTGATCAAAACAATTTGGGATTATATTTTTATAAAATAGTTAGATTGAGTAGAAATTGGCTTGAAAACCATTAGGAGAATTTTTCAAAACTTTTTGTTTCTACCTATCTCTATCTCCCTTGAGTGTCAATTTATTCATTGAGCGTTGATTTAGTGCTTGTGATGCTCAAGCAAGATTTATTAACTTGGTTGAAGAGTACTATTTCTCGATTACCATATGGATGTCCAAGTGGTAACACTTCTCACACAAGCTTAAAACCAAAAGGGCAACAATTATCTCTCTTATGTAGCTATAATTAATAGCTTAAGCGGCAAAATTCTGTTAAGTTGGGTGAGGTTATTTTATATAACCAAGTTATAATTGTATGTAGTAAGTACAAGCACTTATAATTTAATTTTAGAGTTGTCTAACTCTTTGTCCAAATCATATAAATTAAAACATCAAATGGTAAGAAGTTGAAGAAAGTTTTTGTACATAAATTTTTAATAGATATTGACTTTTGATGTAATGTATTTACCATGATCTATGATTGTATGATATGTGAATCAATTATAAAATCTTGGATTGGATCAATATTAATCTTTAATAAAATATTCTTTATATGAATCTTTAAAAAAATATTTATTTATTATTTGTTATCTTGTATCCATTTGACGGAGGTTTGTTGTAAACCAGTGTTTTTGAAATGGACCAAATATAATTAATTGCATTAATTAATGTATTTGAAATATATTTACTTATATACTTCTGTATATTGATATAAATTATCGATGATTTACCCTTCTTTTATATTTCTTATGTGATTTCTACAGTACATGACTACGTAATACATAATATTCACTGTATTAGAAAAAATTCTAGAAAATATAATTAGGTGATTTCATACATCTATATATATATATATATATGAATAATATGTTATGTAATAGAGTAATTTATGGATATTACGGTATTCGTTCCTTTTGCAGAACTAATCTTGGCTAGTCATCTTATGATGACAGTGTGAATGAGAAGAAAATCTCCAAAGATATATCTAATTATTATTTTCCGTAATTAATTGAAGTATCAATACTAGCATCTTTGTTCACGCTCACGATAATGAGTGAGAATCAGAGTGTCCTACCAAATTAACATTAATAATAATATGTTACACAGATAACCTCCATCTATTGTGTGCCATGCCACTTCACTTCAACTTATATAAAATTCCAATAATGTAGTGAAATAAATTATTTGATTTGTTTATCTTCTTCTCCTTCTAGGCATGTTGAAGTCAATTTCCTGGAGTCAAGAAAATCCTTTCTCTTGGGCTCTCTGCTGGTAACGTAAGCAAGAAAAGTATGAAAATTGGTGTCTGCGTAACGTTTGGGATTGGCTTCGTCAATAAGTTTTGGTGACGGTCTTACAGTATAGTTGAAAGGAAGGCTATGGAGAGAAGCCACTGATGTCCTATTCTTCTCAGCATTAGCCATCACCCTATGCAACACACTCTTGTACTTTCCGTTGCTGTATATCTGATAATCAACTCAACCCAACAAAAACGAATTTCAGGATATGACTTTTTCATTCATATTTCTTAAATTGAGACACGCCTAAGAATGTGTAATGTAGTGTATGAATGAAGGAATGTGTTACCTCTAGGTGATCACCAACATTGACAACGAAAGCGTTATTCATAGGTTGAACAGTTAGCCATTGACCTTGGAACTGTACCTGCAAACCCTCCACCTGGTCTTGGAGGAGGAGTGTGAGGAATCCATAATCAGAGTGAGGGGGCATCCCCAAGGTTAGGTCAGGTTCAGGACATGGTGGATACAAATTGAAAATCATCATCTGGCTCCCATCTTCCAAGTCTTTTAGGATGTTGTTTTTTTCTTCTGTCACCTCTTCTTCCTTTCCTTCAATGATTCCTAAACTCTCTTGAATGGCTTCCATCAACACCAGGAACAAGTATCTGGTTTTTTCTGCGTAGCTAGCCACCACTTTCCTACATTCCAATTAATGAAATTTTTTGTAAGTAAAAGATAATTAAGTTTGTCACAATTACCAGTTAAGTGTTCAAGCCAACAAAGATTGACAGATTTAATAATTTTTCTAGACATATACAGTTTATAAAGTGAAGAACACAACCGAAAATAACTTTTCCTTTGTCTGATTTCTTATGTTTCATATTTTATTTGTCTATTTGAAACGTTAACATAAGGTTTAACATGATGCTGTGATAACTATAATTGACTTTAACTATATTTTCAAGTTTTAAAGGACGAGTGTGACTGCTATAATTGACTTTATCAACTAGATCTGTTTTATACTTAAGACAACCTTGTTTGAACGGAAAGACTATTACTGATGTCCAAATTGACACTAATTTTTGACTATATTAAAATTCGCAATGAAACTACAACCAAACGAGACTGTCAGCCAACTTAAATCTTAATTTTGTATTCCTGCAAGAAGTGGAAGCAACATTTTTTAATTAGTTGAAAAATATTTAAGAAAAGAGATTATTTCATGTTATGGCATAAGATCATGTCACGAGCCTTTTTTAAGAGCCTTAGTAGTGTTGTTTAATCCTACCACTTGCATCGATCTCGTTGGCATGAAGTTGTTAATTTGTTTATGGAGAAAGTTGCCACTAATTGTAGTCTTTGATATATACATATATAGATTGATACTAGGTATATTAAACTTTAAATTGGTTGTCTATGCAGAAAGAGAGAGATTAAGTATTAATTAATATTTAATTTAGGTTATGTGTAATTAATTAAGGTGAGAGTGTAGACACCTGAAGTCTAAGGGGGAATCAGGCCAGTGGGGGAGGAAATCAGGTAAAGGATGACAGAGAAGTTTCAAGAAGTCCCTCCAACATAACACACTGTCTTTGGTTTGGCTGAAGCTGGTTCCACATCGAACAGGTGCTCTCATATCAGTTGTCATGTACTTTTCTCTTTCCTCCAAAGGAAGATCAAAGAACTTTCCACTCACATCCCTCATGCTGCTCATAACATCATCTGAGATACCATGGTTTACCAGCTGCATCAGTCAAACAAAATCAAACTCATTCTTCATCCAACAGTCAAATACACAACCTCAAAATTGTTTAACAGTTTTATATATATGCTGCTCATTATAGTTACAAGGTTTCACTATTTCATCAAGTTTAGGAAAGTTATGTGCCTAGTTGGTTTCTCACCTGAAAAAAACCGTACCCTTCACAAGCATTGGCCAGGGATTGAAGGACTTGTTGCCTTCTTGGACCAAGCAATTCAGAATAATCAATGATGGGTAGCTGAAGGTTTTGCTTGGCAACATTTGAGTCTTCTGAGTTTGTAGTTGGTCGATCCGAAGGTGGAAGTATGTACTTTTTAGGTATAGTGTGAAGGCCACTCTCCATGAGGTGCTTAACTCCTTTCTGATATTGACTTCCTGGTGTAACACTCTCGCCATTTCCTACCATTGCTGGAGTCATGTGTGCTGACTTATGAAAATCCAAGTTTTGATGGATGAGATAATGTTGTGTTGATTTTGATGCGTATATATAGTGAAGAGGAGAGAAGTGTGGGGTGAGGAACAGTAGCAAGTTTTGGAGAAACCAGATTCAGGTTTGTGAAGAGATGGTGGAGAGATTCTAATATTAACAAAATGGTTGACAAAAGTTGAGTCAGACCTTGAGTAGGGTCGCCACTGTGAACACAACTGCATTATTATTTCAACCGTTATGCATTAATTGGAGATTAATTGTGCCTTTCATAGGACCTACCTCTCTCTCTATGCATGCATTCCTTGAACTATTTTCATAGCTGACTTTTGTGCTACAAATAAAAAAATCTTTTAGGTTTTGACATAGCCCTACGACTTATCTCTCCATATGCTTCAGGTCCATATTCAAAGCATTAGTACCAGTAATTACCTCATTTCTAGATCATGCACAATCTTTTAATTTAACAAATACTTCTCAGTTCAAATTCTACATATAAACAACTTTATTAAATACGTATAGAAGAAAAGTTCTCCTTTTTAGCAATTTTACTTTATTGAACCAAAATTATCTTACATTTTAAACAAACAATATCTTTTAAGCAGTTATATAGTAAGAGAAGAAAGAATTTCATCAATTATTGTTAATTAAAATTTACATTATTACTCAAGTGTTACTATAACTAAAGTCTTTTAGATATTGCTAATAAATAATTTTTATTAATAATTTGCTTATGTGCGTGTTTTGAAAAGAAATACAAAAATATATATTATAAAAATTGATATTACAACAGATTGTAAATATGATTTACCTCAGCATTTATGAGGAGCTTGTTTTCGGAGAAGGATATCCTGCACCTTTCTACTATCATAATATGATTTTTCAATTTTTTTTTTACCTCATTTACTACCTTTATTTTTTTATTATTATATGTTAAAAAAAATATTTGGATAGAAAAAATTATAATTTTTAGAAAAAATAGATCTATCAAATTAAATTTTTTTATTTAAAAATATTTAATTTTTTGAATGTTAAATTTAGACAAAACAATTTAAATTATTCAATTTTAATTTTATTATTTAAATTAGTATATTTCAATTATTACTAAATACAAAATACAAAATATATTGACGGAAGGTTCTACACTTAATGATCCAACTTTTCTATCTCATTTACTAGCTTTGAAATATCTTATGTTTACATAAAGAATTTTACAATTTTTAGAAAATTCAAATACCCTCAATTTGATTTATTTTAATTTTTTTAAATGCTGTATTTTTGATAAAAACAATTCAAGTTTATTTACTTTGAATTTTTTTCTTTAAACAAAATATTTTAATTATATGATGATTCAATAGAAACCAATCTTCATGTATTCTTTTCGACATGGTTAACTCATTTAATGTTTCTTATCATCAGAAACTCTTTTAAATAGACTACGCTCGGGTGGAAAAGATTTGACCCAGACTTAGGAATATTCTAAGACGATTCAGGATCTAAAAATATCCTAATTTTAATTAAAATACAAATATATATATATATATATAATACTTTTAATAAAATTATTACTTCATATTTTATTTTAATGATATTATCATATTTTACTTCTCTTTTCGCTTTTAGTAACATTAAATTTCTTAAATTTATTTATTTATACTTTTATTTTATAAATAACAATCTTAACATATATATAACTCTAATATCATATATATCATGCATAGATAGAAGGATGGATACAAAGAATAAGAATAAGACAGGGACTGAAAATAAATAAATTACAATATGCAAAAGATATAATATTTGCCAAAAAACGTTAGGTATTAAGTTTACTTTCATTATAATATAAATTATATCAAAGTCTACGTAAACAATATACATCATTAAGACTATATAATGCTTTTACGATCACTAATTTATTACTATTTTTCCAAATCAATAAATTATCTATCACTAAACCCATCTTACTCTTATTATATATCCATAATATCTATACCACCGATTTTTTATTAAATAAAGAGTACATCATATGGAGTTAAATTTTTTTTAGAGAAAACTTTATTACTCACATTGATTTTATCTTATGAGTCCAACAAAACTATTACTAGTAAAATATACCTATAGTTTTAAAAAATAATATATATATATATATATATATATATATTATGAAGGTAAATTTAACATCTAATTGATCATGAAATGAGTATGTTTTTATCTTCATCTTTATAAGAAGATATTATTTTCCCCTTTAAATTATGGAATCATTGTTTTTATTTATGTAAATGAGATAATTACTATAAAGAATTTTTCTTTGAATTTTGTTTAAAATTAAAATTATTATCGCATACCCTTAAGATAAATAAATTATATTTATTTAAAAAAAATTTAAAAAAAGTGACATACGCTTACAGAGTACCAGAGCTACTAGTAAGTATCAAATACAATAATTACTTTCCTTTTCACATAAACAATTGATTGTTGTTGGAAAAATTGACAAAAAAATGATGATTTCACATTTTTAAGGTAGGAAAACTAAATAATATTTTCTAAATTACGAAAAAAAATTCTTTTTATTTAACAAAAGTAAAATAATATTTAACTTTAATTTAAAAGAATTTGACACCTTTGTATCTTTTTTATATATTATTTTTAAATCAAAGCTTCCCTTGAGTCTATAAAAAAGTTTACCAACCAAACAAATTAAATACTTGTGAGACCTAATAAATTTGAAAATGTGGAATTTCACATCATGATGAATGCATGAAAGCATTACGTCATCTTTTAGTCTCTGTCTTGGAAAAAAAAAAACTCCTTAATCCAAATTTCGCTCATAGGTTGCATTTTCAAGAGTTGTAGACAATTTTTTTGAAGGAGTTGTACTAATAAATGATATAGTTGATTTGTTCAAAAAGTTTGAAAAAAAGTTGGTTGATTATAAAGGTGATTTTTGGAAGGCACAATCATTACAAAAAAAAAAGTCATTTATCTATCAAAAAATTCTTTAGATAACAGTCAAAATCATGGAATTGAGTTCAATTCTATGGATAAAAATTAAGTTTGAATTCAAACCTGAAATCAAGTTTAACTGCATCACATAAACGGATAAAAAAAAAGAGCTGAAGAGGGCATGAAAAACATAATAGAAGCATGTGTCACACTTCAATTCTCATGGTCACTTAGTAGAATTTTCCTGATCCAAATTTAAGTTTGAATTTCAATTTTTTATCTTTAATTTTGTTCACATTTTTTGACCAAAGTAGCTACAAATAGTCATCTCTTATATTTTAAATCACTTTGACAAATATGAAATTAGTGACTATTTACTAGAGCAACTAGGTCTTCTCCAGTTTCTTCCAATTACTTTGTTATACTTATTCTTGTTTTGTGATTGATAGGTTCATGTTTCTATATTGTTCTTGTGTTGTAACAATAATTGATTCAAGGACTTTATGAATTCCTTTGTACCTCAAATTCAAATGAACATTAGTGCACACAAAGTTTTTAACGCTACTTAAAATAACATTTTAAAAATATTGTGAAACCATCATAAATATAGATGACGAGGGTTGATTTGTTATTTTTTCACTTAGCACTAAATTGTATTGTTTAGTCGTGTAGTTTGTTTTTTTTTATCACTTTTGACAACAATCTGGTATTGTTATTATCGTCGTTGGAGTTGTATATTTTTTTTTAGCGTAAAGTGTCATCAAAGTTACATGTGGCGATGCCTTTGTCCATGACAATATATTATAAGTGCATTTTTTTTAATATTTGATTTGTTTTGTTAGATACCTTTAACATGTATTTGTTTTAATACCAAATAGATAATATAATTACGAATTACCCTACTTCATATCACAAACTCAATTATGAAGGTTTCATTCACCAAAATTTTGAATCAAATATTTAAATACATAAATAAAGATTATTTTTTTTATGAGTAAGAAAAAATAAATAAATATGAATCACTTTAGGATGGTCAAACTTTTATACATCTTAGACAGAAAGTCTAAAACAGTCCAAACAACAACAACAACAACCTCTCACAAATAAGAAAATGAATCACCAACCTAACCTACCACAAATCACTTGTTTTTAATCGAAAACATAAAAACCAAAGGATCAAAACACCAATCTGAAAAGAAAAAACAAGCGGAAGAAACTTTGGAAGTAACCCAAGATCAGACCTTCAGTTGAGGCAATGAGAAATTTTCAAAATGATCAATCACTCATTCCTTGAAAATATGTTTATTCCTATGACGTCAAATCTCACTAAACAAAACACAATAAATATATGTATGTATAAATTGTATAATAATTTTAAATTGTGATCATAATTTTTTTTTTCACTATAACTTCATCTGCCACAATTATAAAATCGCCATGAAAGACCTTTTCATTAAATATAATTAAATATAATAAGTTGGTCTTAATTAATTATCAAAATTAATATATGGATTGATTGACTCAATTCTTAACTTACTCTGAGATATTCTATTAAACCCATCAATATTCTATTAAACCCATCAATATAACTGTATTAACCCATTGAGTTTTTCTTTTTTTTCCTTTTCGTGTTGCAATAAAAGATAATATTATTAAATAGTCATTAAATTACGTTTAAAATAATAGTGTGTTAACTAAGTGGTTCATCAATTAACACACCCTTGTTTACTTTAACCTCTACCATGAAAGATTGGGGTTGTATCAGATCATTCTAAGTTCTTTTATTTACTTCTACCCTCTTCTCAGTAACAACACCTATCACAAATAAAGGCTTAAAAACCCAATGGGACTATTAGAAAAGTATAATCTTTAAGTTCTACCATTGTCTTTTGTAACTTATTTTCTTTCTTCTTTTTTCAATTGTATATATATCAACCCTTTAATGAGATTAAAAAAAATGAGTTAGGATTGTATTCCTAACTTTAAACAGTAACTCAATCTAACTTGTTTAAATTTCTGGCCAGTTAAAAGCAGATTTAGCTGGGGTTTACCACTTCAAATATAGATATAAAGAAATAATTGTTACACACACTTAATACTTATGGCCCTTAATATACTATTTAATAAGCAAAAGGATGACTCTTCATCTAATGAGAAGGGTTGATGATGTCACCATAAGTTAGCACCAACTCAACAATACACATATACGACCCTTTCTTGAATAATCTAATGACCAATGCACAATATGTATATATAATAATTAATATATATATATATATATATATATGAAATCAATCAATTAGAGTACATGCACCAAACCACCCCGTTGCTTAAATATTAAATTCAATTAAAAATCAAACTTTATTAAAGTCAAATGCTATCCACACACAATTATATAGCTACTTCTAGGACCAATTTTAGTCACTCACCATTTTTTTTAAAACACAAAGCTTTGCATAATTTATATTTCCTAGTAATATCTATATATGTAGTAGGTTCTAGTCACAACAAAGTTTCTGGTTTTGGAGACGTGTTCGAAAGGAGTTGCAAGTTGCACATGGAATTTGTCATTATTTATAACTTGTTATCTGATTTTTAAGTATCGGTTTTGTAATTGTCAACTCATCTTCAGCAAATTCCAAGCTACACTATCATGTCATACTATATTCATTTTGATATATATATATATATATATATATATATATATATGAGAAAAACAAACGCGAAAATATCACACACAATCACAAATCAACTGCAGAAAAAATAAACAACACAAAATTTAACGTGGTTCTGTCGCCAACTTAAACCTATATCCACACGAGCAACTTATTAGGCTTTATTTCTTTTTTGTTGCGTACAAAAAATAGAGATAATAAAGGGACACAATGATTAACTTCACCCACTAAACAGGTGTCTAGTCAGTCCAACCCAATTGATCTTGACTTCATACCCAACAATCTCTCACTTGAAGCCACGGAACAATGTTCACCTGCGCTTCAACGGTGTACAATGATTAAGCTCATCCACTAAACATTGTGTATAGTCAGCTCAACCCAATTGGTTTTGACTTTATACCCAACAATACATATATAGATAACACAATTTAAATTTTAACATATTAATTTTATTCTTTCTTTTTATTTTTCTCTCCTATCAGTTGTGAAAAAAAATGTGTATAAAAACACTAACTCTAACTCTAATGTCAGCCAAAGGAAAGAAATATACCTGGCCAACATTTAATTATTATATATACCTTATTCAGACACTTCAAACAAAATATAATCATTTTGTAAGTTTCAAATTATATCCCACATTTGGGTAAAGTTCAAGCTTAGTCAGCCTCCAACTTGGCAACTTCACCTATCTGGCTTAGGTAATCAAAAGATAATCTTTTATATAAATATATAAAATTCCGTATATAATAATTGACGTCGACAAACACACTTGGAAAGTTTCATGCAAAACCAGAACATTGTTTTTGGTTGCGCTGAAAGAGATACGTATTCCATGCATGCACTTGATTGATTTTTCAAATAACTCAGAAATTCACTAAAATAATCTTATAACTAATGCAAAATATAAAATGACACTACAAATTATGGAAAATCATTTGGAAGATTACATGTTGGAACTCTGACCAAAGGGATGTAATGTAATTTTCTTTTAGAAGAAGTAGTATCACTTTACAAGAATTTTTTTTATGCAAATTTGGAAGGAAATTTGGATGGTAGAAAGAGCACGACAACAAGATATATTTTTTCGTTGGGTGATATTCAGTTGGAAGTTTAAACTTCATCAAGGCAATGTTTTTTCTCTCAACCATTAAAGTCAAGTATATAACTATAGAAACAGCAAAAAGAAATGATAAGAACGAAGAATCTTCTCAAAGAATTAAAGAAAGACTTACTACTACGAAATCATTAAATAGATATTGAAAATCATTAAATAGACTAAAAAAAATAAGAAAATTAAGAGAACCAAGATATGAGGGAAGGGTGCTGAAGGAGACTTGAGGGTCGTAAGCCACAACAATCCTCATACAAATTTACATCTTTCTTTGTTGGAGATCCCACATCGACTAGAGATTAGAGCCTTTCATTGTATATAAGTGGGTGCAAACCTCAATCCTATGAGCCGGTTTTATGGGGTTGAGTTAGGCTTAAAGTCCACTTCGTAAT
>Ga0123342_1006476_pt1 | contig 16205 bp, 8 predicted proteins | sample Turbeawhitnodule_FD_89960 | JGI IMG/M metagenome (GOLD analysis project Ga0123342, IMG submission 89960) | Root nodule microbial communities of legume samples collected from Mexico - Turtle bean Mexico white nodule | ecosystem: Host-associated > Plants > Roots > Nodule | place: Mexico: Nepantla... | reverse complement strand
GTACTTAGCTCTCGGTCTGACTTGATCGTCGGAGTGTCTTCGCAGGTACTCCCCCCATCGTGTCCAAGCCGAAGACCCAGCTGGAAGAAGACCAACCGAAAGACCGACAAGACGAGAAGAACAACACAAGACATCATCAGAGGAAGTGTTCTGCAGGGCTTAGATCTTGTAGGAACAGTTGCTATTGTGACTAAATTATATACTAATTTAGAAACCATTTAACAATAATATAAACTAATTTAGAAACCAAATTTTTTTAGTGTCTAAAATAGTCTCTAATTTAGTCACTATAACAATTAATTATTTTTTGTTTTAAAAAAAATAATTTTTATTTAATGATTTTCTAAGTTAAAATATGAAAAAATAATTAAGATAAATTGATTATCTAGAACTTTTCATTCGTTTTGCGATAGATATATCATAGTTATTTAGATTGTAGATAATATGTATTGTTATACTTCAATAATTCGACATTTCATTTCCTATACATTTGACATTTGATTTTCATGTTTTATGCTTTATTTTTATATATATAATGATAATTATTATTAAGTCTTTATTGTTTAAATAAATTATCCTGAGTGACTCGGGATCTGGGAATTCGTCACTCTCCATGATGATACCATATATGGATAATGTTTTAGAAACCAATTTGCGTTATTAAACTGGCAAAACCTTATATAATAATTCGTCTAGAAGGTCAATTATATTATTGAATTTTAAATTGACCAAATATTGTTACTTTTGGTCATTAATACACGGTAATTTAATATGCATATTAAATGAGCCAAATATTATTATCAATACAAAGATATATAGTATTAAATGATTAACAACTATATTACTACATGGTTAATTAGTTTTTTAATCACAAAAGCAACAAATATACCAGTAGACATTAAATAAAAAATTTGGTAGAAAGTGCGCAACATTTTGACAGTGTGAAGTGTGATATGATTTTATTTACCAGCTAAAAGCATGAAATAATATCCTTGACAGTTACTTTGATTTTATTTGGGAGATGCTACACACTTTGTCGGAACATAGATCTCTAGGAAACAAGAGTACGAGAATTGTCAGATGTACAATATATCTTTATGAGTGCTGCTTTATTAGGTTACACTTACTGTGTATAATCTAATAATTAGGGCTAGCACATGACTACTTCCCTTTCTCAATCTATCTCTCTGCACATATCATACACTTCATACACCTACTTACTTTTATTGCACTATTTCTTCCTTTTTTTCAAACAATTATATATGGTAAGAAGAAACACAGAAAAAAATATACAATAGATTAGAGGAAAAGCGTTTTTACTAGTGGTGGTAAGGTAATAAATGGTGTACAGAGTATTTTTCAGTTGATGAGTTAATTAGTGTGTGGAATAGAAACAAGAACAACAAACACCAATATGTTTTGTTATTGAAAATATAGACACATATTATGCAGCAGTTATAAACCCTAAACTATAAATCATTATCAACATTATGCATAAGTTATTTACAAGAACATTTTTGTGTGAACTAGTGAGGAATGGGCATGGAGGTGATAAGATAAAGATAAAGGAAAGAAAGAGGTGAATGTATTTGAAGAAAGCAATGGCCTACAGAGTCCAAAAACTGTGCGTTTGCAGAGAGCAGCAGATAGGTTGTGGTTGTGTGTGACTTTGTTTCACTTTTCCCACAGAAAAAGGGAAACAAAGAATTGACGAGGTGTTAGAGTCACGTGAAACTTGCCATCCCATTTGGAGCATTAGTAAGCATGTATAATTTGGTTTCTCTTCTGAGAGTTCCGTTCGATGTGGGCCAATTTGAAAGGGACCTCTTATCCCTACGCTTCAACATTATCCACCATCTCCAAAGAAAATGTGGAAAACTAATTTATGCTTGCTCCATCTACTCAACCTCTTTCAAGCTAAAAACTACAAGACCAACAAAGATATTTCGGGACCAATGATTGGTCAAAACTGATTACGATAGATAGAGATTGAGATGCCAAATTCTTAACATCAAATGAAACCACCAAACTGTGCAACTATGTGAACAAATGTTGTCCCGTTTCAGCAGCCAAACCTCATTCATGGTACTCTCCTTGGTTTCTGCTTGCAAATTCCTGGGTTTTTCCTCACTTTGAGTTATATATTAATTGTTTCCTTGTTACTATGTTAGTGCATGGCTAGTTTATCACAAATTCAATATTGAGCTTAGCGACATAATCTCAATGGAACTTAAAATTAAAGTTAATTAACAAAAAACAGATATAGAAGAAAAAGACAATAGCTGTTTAGTTAGCTGGTTTACAAATATTGAGTCTTAAAATGGTTGGTTTGAACTAGACATGGAGTCTATACTTGATAAGATTGTTTGATATAGCAAGAGATTAGGGTATATATGGTGGTTTCACAAGTGAGGTAGATCAGAAAATGGCAGACACGTGGGAAGGAGTTTAAGTTGGTTTCATCTTAGACACTTGTATTTAAGAAAAAAAAGGTAAAAGAATGATGATATGGTAGTGTATGTTATTGAAGTTTATTTAAGTTAGCTTAAAATAAGAATATTATCTGTCTTAGGCCATGGTTGGGTGAATGAGCTGTTGAATTTTGGTGTTTTGTGAAGATTAGAAAGAGGCATGGTGTTGGTGTTTTGGTTGTGTTCCTTTATTTCTGTTTTTGTTAGATAGTTTTAATTGGAGAGAGTGCATTCCACTTTTAAAAATGTGATATAATTAAGGGTGTGTCTTTGGGCCATGAGAGGTAGAAATTGTGAAGCCCCACTCTGAGGCCTAATTAATGGCGTTCACATATGGTGAGGGATTCAAAACCCACGGAGAAAATATGGCACATGGCATGTAGGGTTAAAACGTGTACCATATCATTAGTGGCTTCATTTCTTCACCAACGACTGGACCAAACCTTCAAATACCTGTTCTCCTTTCCAAAACCATTCTTACCTCTTTTTCTTTCTCATATCCCATTCTTATCCATTATATTAATCTGAATCACTGGGTGGGAAAACTGTCATGTAATATTCTCAGCATAATTAAACAAAAAGTGTAATTAATTCTAGTTGACTTTCATCATCAACTTCAGGTATCATCAAATTTCTCCAACTACTTAGTCTGGGAAAAGACGTAATGTTCTTTATTAAGAATACCACCCATGTTATGTAACAAAATACTCACAACTCACACATTTTTCATAAATATTCACGAACTTTATAAATGTAAGTCTTTTTCTTTAAGTTCAATGGCCATAATTGCTTGCCAGAAAGTAGTATATGCTTCTCTAATCAGCATCAATCTCGTCAAATAATTCATTAACATGGAACCCGCACACTTAATTAATCAGATTCATAGAAATTAATATATGTAAAATTTGAGTCTTTTTGTTAATATCTAAAACTAATATTATTATGTCTAAGTTGATTAATATCCAAATTCTGAGTTGTTTGATCGTAAACAAGGTTGTGTAGACTGCAATTACATGTTACCGACAGCTGTTAATGATATAGTTGGCCCAACTAAAAAACAGGATTAGACGTCCTATGTCTACTAAATTATCACCATAATCATACCATCATCATCATTATCATTATCTTAATTAAAGTTACTTGTTTGGAAAGAACAATAAACCTAATGTCACCCCTCAAACAGAACAAGCTAAATAAAATTATAATAATAATCTCAACTTTTTCACTAATCTTATCAATAATAGTTCACCGACCACCCCTGATGAATTTTGATAAGCATGATGTCATAAAGTGGAGCATAACCTTTTCTATTTATTTCATGTTTCATTTCCTTAATAATACCAAGTCATTTCCACTTATTTTCTCATAGGAAAAGATGTTTTTTAAAATAATGTTTTCTCCAACAGTCCAATATGACCAATATTTAAAAGGCTTGGCTTTACTAAATCCAATGTCTATTTTACACTACTTGTTTAGTTCCTCTTATTCTGTTTGATAAAGAAGGATTTCCCTTGGATTTGTTGGTTTAATCGGCTCTATATAATTATTGCTTAATTAGGTTTGACTAATTTGCCACGATTGATTCCATTAATTGTTAATACAATTCTCATCTAAATCCACAATATTTTGAACGAAGATGGCTTCTTCACCACAGAAAGTGTAGGTTGAGCTTGGTCAGACAACATCTACTTTGTCTTCATTCGCTCTCATGAAGCTTTGTTTGAACAAAATCATTGATTGAAGTGCTACCTCGTCTGCTCTTCCTTCAAAAGGTAACACCACTGATGTTTAGTGTTTCTAAGTTTACATCAAACTATAAAACAATTATCGATCATAAATCATTTTCAACACTTCAAAAACAAAATATTCTGATTTCATTTTGTGCAACTTTCATTGACATTTCACCTGGTTTTTTAGATTACTATATAATATCCACTTTATATTGTATTTATATTAGATATATAAGTATATAAGACATTTTGAAATCATCTTCAACTAATATTATCGCATCGATCAGAATTATTGTGGTCCCACACAATGAGAAAAAATATTATCGCCCCGTGCAATTAAAGTTATTATTGTCCCGTGCGATCAGAATAATATTATTGCTTCGTGAGATCAAAATTATTATCGTCTTGCACGATCAGAAAAATATTATCGTCCAGTGTGATCAAAATTATTATCGCTCTACACGACCATAAAAAGTTATTGTCGTCCTGCGCGACCAAAAAAAAATATTATCGCCCTGTGCAACCAGAAAAATATTATTATCGTCCCGTGCAATTAGAATTATTATCGCCTCGTGCGACTAGAATTATTATCGCCCCGTGACCAAAATAAAATAAGAGTTTCACTTCGACTGAATTCATCAAGAATAACTCTTCGACCAACTCAAGTAATTATCGTCTCAGGCAATCAGAATAACAGGAGTTTTCACTCCATCTGAATTCATCAAAGATAACTCCTCAACCAGCTCAAATTACTATGACCTCACGATCAGAATAAAATAGAAGTCTTCACTCCAACCGAATTCATCAAGTCAACTCCTCGACCAGTTGAAATTATGATATGTTACCTATTATCGTCTCATGCCATCAAATTAAAATAGAAGTTTTCACTTCAACCGAATTCATCAAGGTCATTAAATAAATTAAACGTTCACCAATGACTAAAATTGTATTCTGAATTATGGCATCAATAAACTTTTATCAAATTAACAAAAGTGATCACTCAAAGGCTCGGTCAGCCATGCTTACACAATTCGTCATCGGTGACCATAAATAATTCATTCGTGTCTCACATCAACTGCATTCGAGTAGCATTTACTTAAGAGAAGATTTTTTTCTACTTTGATGAGCTTATTAAAACTCACAATCGGACGAAGTTATTACATCGGTCAATCAGGTTATTCTACTCTAAACACTTGGCTTAGCGTTAGTCATATCTACTATTTTTTACGACAACTACAAGTTATTTGAGGAAACTTATAGGCTTGGTCAGTAATTACCAATTACATCGATTTTCGATTACGGCTTTGACCAAATTATTCTATTATACTTTGTCAATACCACACCATCTTTTTCGGTGATTGAAAAGCATTACTATAGTTTTAACTACAACTTATTAAAGGCACATTGCAAAAGGCTTTGTCTACCAAGATCAAGACATTATCGCAAAGAAATCATAGTCAAATATCAAAATTTTATCATTCGGCAAGGATTAAAACATTGCAAATGTTTTAAGTGTTCAATCATCAAGGGTTCATGCCACTTGACATCTAAAATGTTACTAATTCTCAACCATTAGATCTCTCCGATCAAACAGTGTTCACCAAACGACAACTTTTCAAAAAAGCACGTGTCACATCTCTGACAAATATTAAATACGCCCAACAGTCACATCTTTCATTGGGAAGCCCAACGACTATTTTACGACTCTTCAGAATTTCATCTCTTTGAAACTGGGGGCAAGTGTACTCGTCGGTACCGGACGAGGCAGTCTTGGACCTGATGACAGACCGACCAGATCAAAGAATACCTCAAGTTATGTAATAAATTACAGTAACGAAAATTACAATATCACTTAATGGGTTACATTCATATCCCAAAATATGTGAAAAATATCTCTGACAAATTAGCTAAATACTGATTAACTGAAAGATGTTACAAATATTTTCCGAATATTCTAACATACCTATATACTAATATACCTCCCTATTAATCAGGATCACGATGCATATTAGTCAATAACTGATATCCGACCCATCATGACAAGGACCCATAACCAACACTATAAATAAAACTCTTTGCGAAGGTGTAAGATACGTTTTAATCAGCTTTACAATATACATTCTTTACACATAGTACTTACTTGAGCGTTAAAGTACCTTTTGCAGATCCACCCCGACCGAGCACCGATAACAAAAGAAGAAGACTGGAAGGAAAGAGCAAGGAGGCTATCGGCACATCAACAATTGTACAACCAGTCATAAATATTATCTAGGACTCTCTTTGTTCATGTACAAAAATCATTAACATGAAGTAGTATTTTTTTCTTATATTTTATTTTATTTTATTTTATTTAATGTGATTCAAATTTATATAGGATTAATAATGTACTGTAGTTTAAAAAAGATTACATTCCTAAGTAATTTTGATACAAATTTTAAAGTAATCATTATAAAAATGGCAAAGATATTATATATGATAGTTTATAATTAAATAACGGTATCGAACAAATATTTTTGCATGTTTTTTTTGCATTAAATAAATGAATTTGTAAATAAACATTTTCTCCGAAACCTACAACCCACTAATCCGTAACAATTAAATTGGAGGAAGGAATATTTTTGTGAACTACGTTTTTTGCACTACAATTATCGATGTAATAATATGTTGTTGCTGCTGGTATAAAAGATTTTGAAAGTCATTAAGCCGAACTAAAAAAGTGAATTGATTTCCTTTTAGTTAGATTTGTTGAAGTAGAAAAAGTGAAAACGAAAATACAAGGAATGAGCAATTCGAAAGTAAAGTGGTTACAGGGGAAAACATTTGACATGAATTATGAATTGGAGAAAAAGCATTATGTTATAATTTGAGGAAGGGAAGGGGAAAGGGTTGTGGAAAGTGGAAGGAGAAGAAAAAGGAGATGTAGGGATAATGGAGTTAGAATTATGTAACTTTTCTTTCTTTATGTGATGTAGTAGTCTATTTTTAGTCTTCTCCCCACTTTGTCACTGTATCCCCCATCACCCACCAACCAAAGCAAACCCCTTCATTCAAATATGTGTATATTGCATGATCACACACCCAAACGTGCAAACCTACCTTATTACTCCTCATGCCACTTACACATCTTATGATTGATTGATTGTGATTAATTAAATGACTTAGCTCTCTTCTCTCTCTCTCTCTCTCTCTCACACACACACACAAACCTAGCTATTACTATTGCTATTGCTATTGGTATTGCCTACCCCCAAAAGGGTCAAAAAGTCCTAAACCTTAGGACCTCATCCCTTACTTTTGTTTCTTACTCACTTTCCTTCTTTTCCTCACACCAATGAGGATTTGGCTCTATTCTTTTTCCCTTTCACTTGCATGCCCCACCCTTGTCTCACTTTTTTATCATCATTACTTTACTCCTTCAATTCTGTTTCCTTCCTTGCTAATCTCTTTTTACCACCTTTATTCCAACCTTGTTTAATTACTCATGCCAAATCATTAAAGTTGGGTTCAGGGAAAAAAGGGAGGGTGAATTTTCTTCTACTGTTTTCAATTCACCTTCATTAATAATTCATTTCAATAACCTTTTCTTCTCCTCCAGTACTCATTATTATCACCATCTTCTTACCCAGTTTCTCCTCATCAATGCATCCGTGCATTTTTTTTCTTTTTCTTTAACTACACTTTTTTTTTAAATAGTTACTATATATAAACTTTACTATTACTTTTCTTATTCAGATGTAATTTTTTTTGTATTGTTATTGATGTCATGTCACTACTTTGGGGAGTGAGCTTGAGACCTGCCAACAACAAACAATAAGGATTATTATGCACGTATTAGAATTTAAAATTTTATGATTATTGTTAATATTATGTATGTTTTAATTAGAAGAATAAAATAATTATAATGAGATAATACTAATGGGTGGTAATGGTAACTCTCTTTTTAATCACCCCTTGTTTAAAATTGTGACTTTTTTTTAGATTTTGTTGGAATCTCGAAATGAATTCTAAAACTCTACTAATCAGTGTTATTAATCTTATTCCCATCATGTATGTAACTTCTAAAAATTATTCGTAATTTCATTCATTCTTTTTTGTTTCTTTCTTGTACGTAACTTTTCGTCAATTGTGATCTTGTATGTTTAAATTAGACATCTTGTTTGAAATCATTATCTTTTCTTACCCATAGAGTAAATAATCATATCACTTTTTATTTTTTGTTTTTTTGGTTTATTCTCCCAACTACTTTTGGATGAGTTTTGAGAAGATGAAGAAAAAAATTCATTCTCCTACCTATGAACTTTTCTGTGATATTTTGTTTTGTTTTAAATAATAAAAAGTTTTTGAATTCTAGATATAATTGACATGGTGGGACATTAGTTTCTTTTATCTCGCTACCTTGTACTATATTATATAATGTTTTATGCTATTAAGACTAATACTTTTTATGGTTACTTTTAGAATCACATTTAAGTTTGGTTCTATGAAACTTGACCAAAAGAAATTAAGACAAGTTGGATGCGGTACCATTGTTTCATCTTATAATTCTCGTTCAGATTTATTTATTAAAGGCTTTTTTTTTGTTTGATTTCTAGAGTATAATCTATTTTTTTATAGTTTTTGAATTTTTAATAATATCAACATTAACTAGAGATATTGTTAAATTAATATATATCATTTTATTGAATTGTTTTTTTAGGATGAGTTAAATTTAAATTCTACTACTTTAATATTATAATAAAATATAATTAGATATTATATTATCAATTATTTTGTTTTCTTTTCTAGTTTAGTTTTTTTTAAATATATATTTTGATTTAATTAATATATTTTTTTCTTGATATGATATCAAAATCGTTAAAAATTTATTATGTTCATTTATTGTCTTATTATTATTGAGTTCTCCTTTATTCCAGACTCAATGTCATCAATATATAATGAAATGTGTTAAAAATTTTATATCAGCTAAAAATTTAACCAAATTAATATATATATATATAAATAAATAGTTATAAATTTACCTTACAGTTTTATGAGTATAAATTAAACTTAAGTTTCATTATTTTTTAAGAAGAAAAAAAAACCGTAATTAGAAGAAAAACAACTGAACATGATTGTAAATTTCAAAAGGTATTTTTATAAAGGTTATGAAATTTTTGTAAAAATATGATGTAAATCTAGAAAATTTAGAGATTTGCATAAAGATTTTTGTTTTTCCTATAAGCTTCTAGGATTAGTCATAAAATTAATCACTTAATAAATAAATATTTTACCTATTAAAAACATTTTTTTGAAAGCTTAAAGAGCAAATATTTAAATGGTGTAAGCACGACTTTCACGAGTGAATTAATAAACTTACAAATTATATTTAAAGAAAATGCAGTAATTAATGGACGGCTTCAATATAGTTTTACAAGAAAAGTCATTAAACACCGATTTTGTGAACTTTTCAAAATGGAGTCTAGAACTAAAGTTAAATAAGATGATGTTGAAAGTCAGAATTTTCTACATTGGCTAAGTAATAATCAACATTGAAAATCTCATTTCTTTTTTATTATTCCACATAACATATATAAATAAAAAATTATATAACATTAAAACAAAAATAATATATTATTATAATATTTGAAATAATTATAAATGTCCTAATAAAATTTGTACTTTTTAAAAAAACTATTTCCACTAATAACATATTTCTTCAATTATTTTGGGGAAAAGCTATGAAGCTCGGACACTCCTCTTAAATGGTGTGTTGGAGTATCGGACACCGACACTCGTATGATACTTGTAGGCACGTATCCGTGAAGTGTTCAATTCAAAAAGTATTTGTTAGATTTCTGTCAGTTATAGTACGGTTCTAACACAATTTTAAAAATGAAAAATACATTAATTTTTAAAAAATTCAAACTTTATTATATAAATTGTTATTATGATTATAGAAATAATAAACAAATTATTGTGAACCAGTCATGAAAAACATCTTTTGCTTCAAAAAATAATCTGCAACATACTTGTGCACATAAATCTTTATTGTCAATTTTTATAATTCATAATTATATAATATATAGATTTGTGTCTTTGTGTCATACATTTTAGAGATTTTACGTATCTCCGTATCCGTGTTGTATCAGTATCTGTATTAGTGTTTGTGTTACAAGGGAAAAGTGGTGGAAGATCTCCAAATATTTGAAAATAAAGTTAATTTATGAGAAAAAAAACTTAAAATTAATTTATGAAAATAAAATTGTGAACTTATTTGTGATTAAGAGTCTAAAATGTGACTAATGATTACGCTTCACGTGCAGTGTTCAATGTAATAACCACACTTATAATCAATTGTTATAATTATTTTAGGGAAGATCACTTTATAGTTTTAAGTGAATTAGTGTAAGCACCCAATGTACTATATCTTCTTGTAATATTAAATACGAAAACATTAATAAATAACCAATGATACATAATGATAAAGATAAAACTTAATTCAAATAAATTACTATATTTACTACAATTTCAAAAAAATTTATAATATTCAATAGAAAATTTAGAAATAATTTGTAAGTTTTACTTACTCTTATTAGTATAGTTTTAGGAAAATATCTTTTGCATAATTTAAAAATAATAATATTTTTTTCAATAAAAGAATAAAATCATTTTTTTTGTATGAAATACACAAAATATGTGATTCTTAATGGTGAAAGGAAACATATTAAAATTGTTCATGAAGAAAAAAAAAGGTAAAAAATAAATATTTAATTAATACATACAAAATTGAAATTATTGATATATATTATGGTTCAATCAAAATTCTCACTTAAAAGAATATTTAAACTATGAAAGAATATTTTTTTTAATATTGAAATACTTAAATTATAAAGACATGAAATTATGTTCCAAACATTTAAAAACATAAAATATGATCATTCTTATGATTTTAATGCTGAAATCTTATTTGAGGAATTAAAATTTATTGAAAGTATTTTAACAAATGAATCAAAATCAAATTTCACGATATTGAATTCTTTAAAGATATTTAGTTGTTTTCCTTATTCATATAACTTATAAAATAATATTAATTAATTTTATTATTGTTGTTGCATTTTGTTAGAAGATTTTCGTAAACTTTCATTTGTGATTTGCTATATCACAAAACCGATTAAATAATATTTCTTTAATTATTTAAAAAATAGTAACTATAAAAAAAATTATTGATGATTTTGTAAAATAAATTTAAAAAATATTTAAGTAATAAAAAAGATATCGATTTACCAGTTTATTCAAGACACCAAAAATCTAAGAACTGAACTCCATGAACTTAATATTAAAAAATTTAATACATATAAATTTGAGGATTATAAATCTAAATTTCTCCACATCAGATTAAATAAATAGCTAAATAACATTATTCATTTTAGAAATTTCCTACTCAACTTTAAAAGGCACACCTCTTTAATTGACTCTAATATAATAAAATTAAATCTCTATAACACAATAATTAAATGTCTATAACACAATTTCGTGACAATAAAAACAAGTGTTATTCTATATTTCTTCATCTGATATGTGTTATTTAATGATTATTTAAATTTAAAATTATCATATGGTCTTATAAAACTCTTTTTTTAAAAGTATATTAAGATATCATAAAATATAATATTCGAAATCTTAAAAAAAAAAATTACTTTTCTATCTTAAAAATATATATTATCAATAATTAAATAAAACATTAATAAAAATATGAATGTTATAAAATTTTATATTAAAATAAAATTATAAAAAATCTAAAAATTAAAATATCATAAAAAACTTCGAATTTGGACATAATCTAATTGCATTGTATTAAAGTAGTATAAGTAAATTGTGATTCTATTTTGAGGGGTGTATTTTGGTATTTTTAGCAAATAATAAGAATAGAAAAGGTATTATTTTTATTATGATTATGATGTTAAAAATGAGTGGAGGAGCATGAGCATAGCGTGAGGGTGTTGAGAAGATAAGATTTGGAAGCCACGGGAGAACAGAAGAGAGGCAATAAATAAATAAATAAAATAAAAACGTATAAATTTAGTGTACCTTAACCAACCAACCCCAACAAAAATTAAAAAATGTTTTTTCTTAAATTTTACAGTGTCATAAATGGTAGATGGATTAAAAAATAGATAAAAGAGTATTTTAAAACGGAAGATGTAACAGAAGAAGTATGTGTTTATGATATTTAAAAATAAGATGATAATAATAATAATAATAATAATAATAATAATAATAATAATAATAATAATAATAATAATAATAATAATAATAGTATTAGTGGTATTTGTTGTGTGGGGGGACAAAGATTCCTTTCCTCCTTGTTGCGTTGGACCATACTCACACAAACCCTCACACACATGTGCTACAAGACAACACAAGTGGCCCCCACTCACTTTCTATTTCTCTTCATTTTCTCCTATCACACCCTTCATTTCAACTCAAGTTCCTCTTTATTTCATTTTACATTTTCTCATAATTAATACAATCTTTACACTTCATGTAAAAGGTAAAAATAAAAGTCACGTTATTTTTAATATAATAATCAAATATTGAACTAAAATAAAAATATTTTCAATAATTAAAAATAAGAGATATTTTAATAAAAAAATAACTAAAAGTCTAGATTTATAAAATATTTATAACTTCATTAAATTTAATATCTTCAGAAATTTATCAATTAAAAATTCGGTATAGTGTGCCTCATAGATTTTTTTCTTCTTTTATTCAGTAAAATAAGTGAATATAAAATTTGTTTTGTCTTAGTTTTTTCAACGTGTTTTCAGCTAAAATTTATTCATTTTTAGTGTGAAATCCAATAAGAAATAAGGCTAAAAATGTTTTTTCCTTTTTTAATATAACTAACGCTTGATTAAATTAATCAATTCAGGTATTTAATAATTTATCGAAGTAATTCAAATAAAATATTAGTAAATATCCAAATAATGTTTTACTCATTCTAAAAAGAACTTAATTTAAACAACATTGGCAACTGATTCAAGAAATAATTTTACCTTAACTTTTTGAAAGTGATAACTTTTACTAGTAAAAAAAGTACATATATTCATCAAAACATTCTCAGGGAAAGTTTGAAAATCTCCAACTATTTTTGGATAAAAGAAGATTTTGTAGAAGTCTGCTATAATAACACGTCAAATATAAGTGTAAAGTTCAATTAACGAAGAAAAAAAATTGTAATGAAAAAATATCATTGAAAATATGATAGAAATACAAAGATTTTAAGAAAATAAATTTCTTCTAAAATGTTTAACAATATCTCTCTGATTAAAAAGTTCTTCTATAAGATGTTGTTTACAAGTTTTATTGAAAGAATGAAGAATCTAAAACTAATCTTGATGGGGATTTCTGATTACAGATGTACTATACCAGTCTTCTAATTTTTTTAAAACTCATTTTCTTAATTTTTAATTATTAAATCGAGTGGTTTTACCATTTCTCTTCATATAAATCACTCAAATGTTTTTACTAGGAAAATTAGAGATTAATTTGGGGATTTAACATAATAAATTGGAAGGTTTAGAAGTTAAGCATTCAATTACATTTTATAAAAAAGATGTAGCATATATGAGATTGAGGTTTTAAAATGTTATTTTTTTTTCATTTTGATTTGTTGTGAAAGGCAGCCTTTTAGTTGGTGAATTTCTATGTGTTTGAAATCAATTAATGAATTTAGTTTATAAAACGTCCAAGGAAAAAATGAAAATTCAAAATTTGTAACAAAGAGAAAAATGATAAAAACACTCAATTACTCAATTAATACAGGTAAACTTAAAAATATGATTAAAAGTGAAAATACAAAATAATTATACTACTAATACAAAAAATATAATGAAACATGATATATATTGTTTCTACTTATGTGGTGATAGACCATAGTGATACTATTTAAATAAACTTGAGGTCGGAATATTGATTCTATTTGTAGGGATTGAACACTCGTTCCCTTAGTCCTTAATTGGAGAGCTTGTTCGAGTACGTCCAATATAGTCCCACAAAGCTTAGGAGTCCAGACCAAGGACAATTTATGTACACCTCCTCCTTTAAATCTCTGGAGCACCTTTTAAGGACAAAATCGTGACGAAACTCAGAGCTCTAAAACAAACAATACATCAGATGTAGTGTTTAATCTTAGTGATGTTATCTCAACGACCCAGTAATACTATCTATCTCTCTATCTCTCTATTTGTCTATCTATCTGTCTATCTATCAGAGGGTCTTTTTCAGTTGGACCTCTCCCTTTGTCCAAATGGATTTGTGAAATAAAAAAGTCCTTATCAAGACATCTTCCGAGCACATTTCTTGTAAGAACATTTGGCGTCCACCATAGTGTCTTGGTAAAACGTTATTCCAGGAACACCATAGCATTGAACATCTCACAAAATGAGCTCCGCACAACACAACCTGAATGCCTTGAGGCCCTCCTCTAAAGGAACAACAAAAACATGCAAAAAAAAAATGGAAAACCTCTTCAGCCAAATGCAGGACAAGATGGAAAACGACATGGCATCTTAAAAGAGTGGGAAAGGTGAAAAAAGAGTAGAAAAAGAGAGTGAAAATGAATAGAAATAAGTGAAAAGTTTGTGGTTGATTTGATTGATGTGATAGAATAAATTTTTGTATATTAATATATTTAAAAAATAAATTGTAAAATAATTTTTAAAAATATATTTTTAGAATTAAAATAAATTTTAAATTAAAATAAAAATTACTATAAATTTTTAATAAATAAAAAATATATTAAAACAATTTTTTAATAAAATGATAATATTAAAATTAATTAATTAATTTTATTTATTTAATATTTTAATTATTTTTTTGTTATAATATAAAATATTACTATTAAAGAATATTAATAGTTTGCGAATGACTGTTTCAGTTTGTATAAGTGTACTTGTATGGTTGAATCTGGTACACTTTATGATGAATTATATAAATTAAATGTTGATAGTTTTTTATGTTGAAATTCTTATGACCTCTCATCATAATGTTGACAATAAATGTAGTTTATTGAATAAATGTTCTGCTTACTTTTGACATAAGCTTTAAACACATTTCCAAAGAAAGGATGCAATGATTAGTAAATAACGAAATACTTCTGAGTTTAGATTTAGTGATCTGAATATATGTGAGTTATATTAAAGGCAAACAAACAAAACACAAAAATAAATAAGCCGCAAGAAGCACTCAACTTCTTGAAATTTTACACACGGATATATGTGGACCTTTTGGTGTAAATTCTTCAATAAAGAAAGACATTTTATCACCTTTATTGATGCTTTTCCATGTTCTGGTTTATCTACTGCATGAGAAATCTCAAGCAGTAAATGCCTTGGAAATTTATATAAATGAAGTGGAAAGACAATTAAGCAAAAAGGTGAAAATTGTTAGGTCAGATAGATGTGGTAAATATAATGGAAAATACGATGAAAGTGAACAACACCCTAGTCCATTTGCTAAGTTTCTTAAGAAACTATGTATTTATGCTCAATACATAATTTCAGGTACACCACAACAAAATAATGTGTCAGAAAGGTGTAAGTGAACCTTAATGGATATGGCATGTTAAGTAATTCATTTTTACCTATATGATTGTAGATGTATGCTTTAAAAACTGATTATGTGCTTTGTCACAAGAGTCATAAAATGACTTAGGCATTGATAATGATCCAGTTTCATTTGTAAAAGCTATCAATGGTAATAATTATGATAAATGGTTACACTACAAGAAAATCATGAAATAGAAACCAATTTTTAGAGACCAAAATAATTAGTTGCAATAGTAACTAAATTAGAGACCATTTTATAAACTAAAAAAAATGGTTTATAAATTAGTTTCTATTATTGTTAAATAGTTTCTAAATTGGTATCTAATTAGCAACCAAGATTTTAGAGACCAAATTTAGAAACTAAATAATTGGTAGTTAAAACTTGGTTGCTAATTAGATACCAATTTAGAAACTAT
>Ga0123342_1006475_pt1 | contig 16206 bp, 6 predicted proteins | sample Turbeawhitnodule_FD_89960 | JGI IMG/M metagenome (GOLD analysis project Ga0123342, IMG submission 89960) | Root nodule microbial communities of legume samples collected from Mexico - Turtle bean Mexico white nodule | ecosystem: Host-associated > Plants > Roots > Nodule | place: Mexico: Nepantla... | reverse complement strand
GTGTGTGTGAAATCCTGCAAAGTCAGAGGGTGTTCTGACTTGAGGTGTGTGGTTGCAAAGAGGGTGAGTGGGTCTTGTGGTTTTCAAGGTCACCTCTTTGTGGTTGTGTTGTTGTAATCTGTGAGTGATTACTAGGGGAACCCAGTGGTTGTTATGGGAATTGGATGTAGCTCAAGGTTGAGTGAACCAGTATAAAATTGGTTGTGTAAATCTCTCTCCCTCTCTCTCTCACTCCTTATAACTCTTTGTTTTAATTCTACTTTTGTTGTTACTATAAACAACCGGTTAAAACGTATTTTCAACCGATTGAAATTTTGCAAACAGATTCTTAATCATTGTTTGATTGCTTTCCTTAATTGCTTTTATTTGCGATTCCTTGATTGCATTGTGTTAAAGTTTCATTCCTAATCAATCTTTGATAAACAATTCACCCCTCTTGTTTAAGACATTAATTCTTACCAACTGCACCTATATATATTATATTTAATTCGTAATTTAAAATACTATATTTTTTTTAAAGATCTTCTCTTGAATCTATAATAATGTATATAATTTTGTGAGGGTATTACAAAATATACAACTAAGAAAGAACACCAAAATCATAAGATTTCAATAAATTTCAAATAAATAATAACTTAAAAATAAGAATAATTAAATTTAAAATATACTACTTTGAGTCCTATAATAATAATGAACAAATAGGAGCATTTTTTTTTCTCCTGCCAAATATATAAACATTTTTAATTGTATAATTCTTAAATTTTTTACATCATTAGTTAATGAGAATTGTGAACATATACTCATTTATTGTGAAAGTATTTATTAGTTCATTAATTATATAAGTCATTTTTGTCTGTTGAAAAAAGTTATAGAATTATAAAATAGTATCATTAAATATAACTAGGGCTTAAGATATTTAATTTTGTGATTATCTTTGAAGTAAAAATTAAATTTATAACATTGTTATTAATTTAAAATAAATAAATTTAATTACTTTGATTAGTCTTCATAAATTAGATATTTGTTCTTACATAATATTTAATTTTATGATTACATTTGAAGTAAAATTTAAATTTATAACATTGTTATTAATTCAAAATGAATAAATTTAATTACTTTGATTAGTCTTCATAAATTAGATATTTGTTTCTTACATAATATTTAATTTTATGATTACCTTAGAAGTAAAATTTAAATTTATAACATTATTATTAATTAAAATCAATCACTTTAATTACTTTGACAAATATTCATAAATTAAATAGTTGTTTCTTATATATATATATATATATTAAGATAATATTAGTTTTTGGATAGATTGAATATCTATGAAAAAATATTGATAAATAATTTGGATATATTTTATTAAATGGATAAGAATAAATCATTTTTTTACTTAATATTTTAATAGACCAAAATAAACTAATTGTTTAATTTTATCATGTTTATTAAAATTTGAATTATAATTTATCCAATTTATTTCCTTTATCACCTATTTGGTTAAATAATTGAAAATGATTTTGTTTATTATAAACTAGTAGAAAAAGACAGTGTCTTTATATATTAAAAATATATTAATAATAGTAGTTATTCATTACATGACAGTTAATTTTAATAATTCATTTTTCCTTTTTAATTTTAAAATACAATTAAAAGTAAAATAGAAATATTAAATATGTATTTTTTTTGTATATATTGTTATAAATTATAATTCTTTTTTTTAATTTCAAAATATTGTTCAAAATAAAATAAAAATATAAAATAGATTCGTAAAAATAGAAATCCTTATTATAATATAATAAGTTTTATAATTCTAAAATATAATTAAGAGTAAAATTGAAATATAAATAATTACATCAAAATGTTAAATATTCATTATATATTAAACACATTAGAAAAATTATAAAACACTCTTTTTACATTTCAATTAAAAAAATCCTCTTCATTTTATATTATTATCATACAAAATACATTAAAAAAAAACTAAAGAATGACACACTTTTCGCATTCAAATTAAAAAGCTTTCTCTTTTATTGCTTAAACCTAAATACTTAAAGTCTATGGTTAACATTAGTCTTAGTTATTGATATGATAAACAAATATTTCTAATTACTGTGTTATTGTAATTCTCATAAAAAATTATATTTAAAAACAATCTAATTCAAGATAAACTTAAAAGTAAAAACAATAATTTCCAGAAAAAACTAAATACATCATACCATAAATAATCTTTTTTAACTGGAACAAACCAATTTTTACCTATGGTCCATGTACAAATGGAAGTAATTTTAAACGTAAATTTCTACAAAAAATAAATAAATCAACATACAAGAACAAAAGTAAAAGAAAAATAAAAAAGCTAGTTCAAATAAAAAAACAGTAAACTAAATTATCAACCCCAAGAGTCAAAGAGAAGTCACTGTAATCAATAATCACATGTAGTATAATATAATATATATCGATATATATTATAATGATAATAATAATAAGAAGAAGAAGAATTTATTATTATTATTATTATAGTATAGGAATATTAAAGATATTGTAAAAGCATAATAAAAGCGAGAGGTGTGGGACCCACAAAAGTCACACGCTCTTTGACCCCAAAACGGAGGGGTTTTGCCTCATGTCGCTTTCCGCGATATAGCGCGAAGGCGTTTTGACTGGATTCGGGCAGCGGGCAGCACCGTTCGGGCAGTCTCACTCACTCATTTCTCACACTCACCACGCTTCACTCAAATACACTCACCACGCTTCACCGTAAATAAATACACAGAGAGAAAACAGAAATCAATTAAAAATTAAAAATAAAGTGTGCTCTTTCATAAGCAAAGAGAGAAAAAGTTAAAAGCAAAGTTTATTATTTTTGTTTTTTTGGAAAAAGAAGAAGAATGTGGGAAAATGTTATGATTTTGGGTTTTGATTTTTTGGGAGGTGGTTTTTGAAAAGGTTGGTTTTGATGGGATCGGGTTCTGGGTGTGCTGATGGTTGGTAATGGTGGTTACTTGCATGTGAGATTTTTTGGGGGTTAGGGTTTTATGGCATTTTGGGTTGTTGGTGTTTTGTGATGGTGTGTTGGGGGGTGAGCTACCATTTGGATCTGAGGTTTGTTCTGGTGACTTAGTTTTTGATGGAGAGAGAGTTGTGGGGTTTTGTTTTCTTCTGGTGGGTGTTCTTAGTTCACCCATTGTGCTTGGTTTCTGCTAACATGGAAGGTTTGTATTTTTTTTTTTGGGAGTGTTGAAGCTCTTTTTACTTTGTGGCTCATTTACTGAGGAGTTTAAGCTTTGGTTGTGTTTGAGTTAGATAACTGGGTTGAACTTTTGGTTGGTGTTTCATTGTTTTTGTTATGCTTTTTGTCTAGTGGTTGTGCAATGTTAAGTGCTGGAATGGTTTTGATGGGATCATAGTTTGTTTTGGGTACAAACGTCCTGAGAGATATTTTATCTACTGTTTTTGTCCCAATAGCCTTATGGGTTTTGTGTTAAAGAACATTTGATGACAATGCATTTCCTCTGTGTATCCACAAGATTCTATTAAAATCCCTTAGTAAGGAATGTAAACGAAGTGTTGAGTGATCACTCATAGGGAATATGAACAGTGTTCATTATTGTCCCTCAATTGTTTGTACTTGTTTGTCTAATAGGGACCTGATTCTAATGTTCTGATTCACATACTTCAACTACTGCTGAACTTTTTTTTTCTTTTATTTATTTTTTTCTCTCTCAGTTTGTGTGTGTTGGGGGGGTGGGGGGTGTATTGCTCAATCCAATCAAAAAGGGTGTTGTTTTGTTAGATGCAGTGTCTAGCAAATATTTTTGGAGTTGATAATCTTTAAAGCACCTGATCTTTTGTCCTTGTATTATGAAACAGGTGACGCCTTACATAACCTGAGGACAAATTTACAGGATCCTAACAATGTTTTGCAAAGTTGGGACCCTACATTGGTGAATCCATGCACGTGGTTTCATGTAACATGCAACAACGACAATAGTGTCATTAGAGTGTAAGCTGTTTGCCCCCTGATATCTGTAGCATTTATGTTTGTTCTGTATTTTTACAGCCTGATTTCATCCTTTTTTAACGTGTTTTTATTTCCTATGCTAATATCAGTGATCTGGGAAATGCTGCTTTGTCTGGTCAACTTGTTCCACAGCTTGGCCAGCTCAAAAACTTACAGTATTTGTATGTTATACTCTCATCCTTTGGTGTTTCAATATTTTAGTTCTCCTTTTATAATATTTTTATGAACTTGGTTAATGGATGACCATATTTTGTTTCCTTTTTTGTGAATATTTTATTTGCCAGTTTAATTTTCTATTTCAATACTATCATAGGAAAGGTTTTCCAATAATGTAGAGCAAAAGAGTATAGTATTTAAGACTGTCGTCATGGGCAATGTTTGTAATCAAATCTCCAATTTTATGGATACATAGTCTATCGTCACTTTTTGAAGATGTCCTATCTATAGCATTTCATTCAGTTTTTTCAATGCAGACTTTAGGTGGTAAGGTTTTATAAGATACTGAACTATATAGGTGCATTTTATTATTGTTATTTAGTTTATTATTCAAAATAATTATAATATTTTCTGTAACTGGTGACTTTATCTAATGCATCTGAGCCCTTAATATTTGTACCATTAAAGATAATATGAAAAGCCTTTGTATTGGTCGTCTGAGTTTGTACAAGTAATGAACTTCTGCCTAGAGAAATCTGGCTCTGAAACCATATTAAGATGATAACTGAGAAAAAAATAGAGAAAAGAAAACTTTGTATTGATTATCATAGTCTGAACAAGAAAATGAGCTTCTGTTTGCGGCTACTATATTAGTCTAGAGAAGCTCATCTAACTGACTAAGTTAGTTATATATATATATATCAACCTGACAATGACAGCTATAACTGAGTGATTAAGAGAAATCAATGGCAGTTATAACAAACTAACAGAATACAACTGATTAAGGGAGTTATTTACTCGCACTTTGTAACTGGCCAATAAGAACCTTGGAGTGGGGTAACACTAATTTATATGAGATTCTCTCAGGGGGACCTTTACTCCTTTTTGCTTTTGTGATTGTTTGGTTTTGATTCTGAGCAGAACAATTTGTTTCTTCATACTTTTATGTTAGGAGGGAAGGGGGAATTGAGGGTTATCTTGACTCTTGAGAATGTTCTAGTTTATATTTGTCTATACACTGTTGGCTTTGGATTATTGAGAAACTATCTAAATTGAAAATGGTTTTGGCTAAGGGTGGTTTGACTAGCATTATAATTGTGCATAGGTTCTCTTTGGTTTTGCTATCTATTTGAGTTTGTGAGAGATTCAGCAGTTGCATTTGACTTGGTCAGAAGTTTCTTAAAGAGGTAATCCAAGGCCTCTTGTGTTTTGGGATTGTGTGGATCTTATTCTAAATGTTCTAATATATTTGAAAAAAAGCCTATTAAGAGTTCATCTACAAGAGAAATTTCCCATACTTGTTTGTTCATCTGTTGTATTCCTGAAGAAAACAGAGAATCTGCATTAAATACTTTTTAAATGAAACTTTTAACTTTGAAAGTTGTATAACTCTTAATGAATGATAGCAATAGCCTAGCAGTTAGTGATAAAATTTTAATGAAATTGTTAAAAAGATTTAGCTAGATTCTAATTTACAGAGTATTAATTTGGATATCTGATATGTTCATATTATTTCATGTAATTTTTTTTTTCATAATAGGGAACTTTATAGCAATAACATTAGTGGACCAATTCCAAGCGACCTGGGGAATCTTACTAATTTGGTGAGCTTGGATTTGTATCTAAACTACTTCAGTGGACCTATCCCAGAGTCATTGGGCAAGTTGTCAAAATTGCGTTTCCTGTGAGTATACTTATTGTTGGGATGATTTGTTTTATGTATGTGTGTGTGTATATATATATATATATATATATATATATATTGTGGAATTTTTTAAGCATATTTTTTCTGAATTCCATTATCTATCATCAGTATATTTGGTTTGCATTATGATTTATGAATGACTCCCATCAGTGTAAATGAAAAGATGAATATGCTGAAGCGCCTTGGCAATAAATTTTTTTTAGGGGCTATCTATACCACTATGTTCCGCACCTTTTTGTAGCTGACAATTTTATCCTTTAGTAAATAAAAATAATTTCCTTATTTAATGAAATATGTAACTGCACAATGTCTTTTCTCAAAAGTAACTACATAACTTCTCCACTTAAAAATAAGCACCACATAATTTTTTTTAAACCATAATTAATTTATTTTTAAGTTTTATTATTTTAATATAATAGATGTGTAGATATACTGGCACTGGGGTGCATGTGTTCTGGCTATTAATAATAATTTAATGTCATACATTGATACTGTTAAGATTTTTACACCGTTAACCAATTAGGAACTATTACAGATATGTCTTTCAAAGTAGAGTTGACAGTTTAAGCCAATGAAAAGTAAAGTAATCATTAATTAAACCAAAGGTGTCATTCTTGGTTCAAAATGCTTACTGAAATGCTAGGTTAAAATTAGATAAGTTAATCGTTCAGGGAGCATTGCATTCCTAATTGTTCCTTCATCCCTCCCAGTACATAACATTTGATTATCGTTAATTAAATCATGTGCACTTGACTCTCCATTTGTGAATACATTTTTTTTTTAATTTTTCTTGCTTGTTTCTTTAAAAATATTTAAAAGGATTAACTTGAATCTGAAAACTATATTACTTGGATGTAAATTGCTATTATTTTTCTCATAGGCTAGAACTGTAAAAGCTCAATAAGGTGCCTTGTGCTTGTTGATCTGTGTCTTGTTTTTTGAACCACTATAGAATATTAGATCTAATACCGTTTTCGTGGTATGTTTGTCTAAGGATAGCCGGCTTAACAACAACAGCCTGACTGGTCCTATTCCCATGTCACTGACTAATGTCACTGCTCTGCAAGTGCTGTGAGCCAATTTCCCTCAACATGTGGTTTATTTATCTTCACAATGTTTTTATGCAAAGCTAATGTTTTGTTCTCAATATTTACTTTGAAATGTAGGGATTTTTCTAATAACCGTCTCTCAGGTGTGGTTCCTGATAATGGCTCCTTCTCACTATTCACTCCCATCAGGTATTTTGCTCAGCTTTGAGATATTCTTGCTTTCAGTGATTCTTCTGACCCGCAAACGTTTCTGAATGGACTGCCCTTCCTGCAGCTTTACCAACAACTTGGATCTATGTGGCCCTGTCACTGGGCACCCATGTCCTGGGTCACCTCCATTTTCTCCTCCTCCTCCTTTTGTACCACCATCCCCAATCTCAGCTCCAGGTAGTCTTTATTGTGCATTTCGAGCTTTAAAATTTAGATAACACTGTTATATACAAATTTGTCATAACTTCTATAGCTGTTGCTCTTAGTTTTTCTTAACCTGAGTTTTAATTTGAAGTCCATGCTATACCCATCATGGTGGCTATTTCAACTTTTTATAACGTGGTTATAATGACTGGCCAATATTCCATGTACTGATTTTTCTATTTTTGGTTTATTGTAATTTAATTATAAGTGTTAACATTTTCTTCATTCCATTGAACGTCAGGGCTTTTATTTTGTCATGCTAGTGAGTTGGTATAGATTTACATAGACTTATTGTTCATTCTCCATTGCTACTGTTTATTGTCTTGTGAAGTTTTGAAGATTAAATTCTTTTATTATCCAGTCACTGGTCAGTCATACATTTTAATAGGTTCAATCCCTATTTATGCTACATGTTTACAGTTATTTTGTGTTCTTGGAAACCTCAATATAAAAGAAGCACTTATTTTTCATGATTTCCTCTGTCTAATTGCAGGAGGAAATAGTGCCACTGGTGCAATAGCTGGAGGAGTAGCTGCAGGTGCTGCTCTGTTATTTGCTGCTCCGGCAATTGCGTTTGCATGGTGGCGTCGAAGGAAACCACAAGAATTTTTCTTTGATGTACCTGGTGAGCTTTCCCTTCTATTCTATTTATTAGTGCATTGGTGGAATATTTGGAGGGAGTTTGACTCCTTACATCTAAATTCAGCTGAAGAAGATCCTGAAGTACATCTTGGGCAGCTTAAGAGGTTCTCACTAAGGGAACTGCAAGTTGCAACAGATACTTTTAGTAATAAGAACATTCTTGGAAGGGGTGGATTTGGTAAGGTGTACAAAGGACGCTTGGCAGATGGTTCACTGGTTGCTGTGAAAAGATTGAAAGAGGAGCGCACGCCTGGTGGGGAGCTTCAGTTTCAGACTGAAGTAGAGATGATCAGCATGGCTGTGCACCGAAATCTCCTCCGTTTACGGGGGTTCTGTATGACAACAACTGAAAGACTACTTGTATATCCTTACATGGCTAATGGAAGTGTTGCCTCATGCTTAAGAGGTATGGCATTTGCTTTTTTCTCCAGTCTTTGGCATAGCAACAAAGTAGAACATGACTTATACCTTACTTTATTTTTGCTTTGTATACTAGTGACTTTGAGTTCAGTTTTTCAGGGCATGGCAACAACTTACATATAATATCAGTTTGACTTTTTAGTTTTTTAACTGTTGTGCACTCTTTCTCGATTACCGTCATTGCCAGTTATTCCTCTCAACTTTCAAATTCTATCAGTCCTTGCTGTTGCTACTGGCAATTAAAGGACATAGATAGTTTTAGTGCTCCAGCTTTGGTATGTCGAAAGAATACTAATAATTAGGGTTTAATTTTGTAGACACATGTGGTTTGCCAAAAGTTTACTTGTCTGTGCTTTCAAAGAGACTTCTAGTTCCAAAGTCCTAAGAGTTATTTCTCTAATATGATGTTAAGAAAAGTCAGGTATAAGGTAAAATTAGTAAAAAAAACCCACTCTATCTTTAGCTCTCTTTTTTGTTTATTCATGTCTACATCAAAGCACCGAATTTCAGGCCCCATTTTTGGATTAAGTGTTAACTACCACTAACTTCACTAATTGATTTTTTTATCCTTTGGCTTGGAAAATGATTCGGCACTTGATTTTACAATTCCATGTGGAAAGTATGTATGAAATATACACTAAAACTAAAAAAGAGAAATAAAGTACAATCATAAGATAAAGAAACTCAGCCCAATTTATGCAAATTGAGTATGTTCACTACAATGGAAGACCCATGATGTTTAGTAACATTCTATGCTACAGTAAGTTAAATGGACTTGGCTTAAACCACAAGTCAACTGAACTTGTGCCACTAACTGAGTTCTATATTTTATTTATGTCAAACATGAGTCCTCTACATTATCTTTCCCTAATTTGTGTTGTCTCATTATCTTACATTTGCATTATTCTAGAGCGACCGGCACATCAACAACCACTTGATTGGCCAACAAGAAAAAGAATAGCATTGGGATCATCAAGGGGTCTTTCATATTTGCATGATCATTGTGACCCAAAGATTATCCATCGTGATGTAAAAGCTGCAAACATATTGTTGGATGAGGAGTTTGAGGCTGTTGTTGGGGATTTTGGGTTGGCTAAACTGATGGACTACAAGGACACCCATGTTACGACTGCTGTACGAGGCACAATTGGGCACATAGCCCCAGAGTACCTATCTACTGGTAAATCTTCAGAGAAAACTGACGTATTTGGGTATGGTATAATGCTTCTGGAGCTGATCACTGGACAAAGGGCTTTTGACTTAGCTCGTCTTGCAAATGATGATGATGTTATGTTGCTGGATTGGGTATGTTGACTGTAAAAGCCTATCCTTATGTTTGTTAATTACATTTATGTTTACTGTTGAGTTTCATTCATTCAACCCTTAAAAGTGTTTTTTTTCCTTCCTTCATTACTACGGATAAGGGTGGCACAGGAACAGTAATCATGATTCATGCCTGCAGATAGTAGAATGCGGAACATATTTCAATTTTTCCATTTTAATTTTTCCATTTCCCTTGCCACCACTACTAATTTCAATGTTTTTTGTGCTTCTAAATACTTCAACTGTTGTTTTATTATTGAAAGTGGTATGTATGACATCAAATGTGGCCTGCTGGGTCTTGCAGGAGAAAGCAAGTTCTATCTGATAATACTTTTTGAGTGCAAGCTAAGAAAATTAGTCTAAGATTAATGTTACCAATTCATTAGCTGCTGTCAGTACTGAAAGATAGTTACTACCTTTATAATTTAGCGTGATCTGATTTAGGGAAGAAAAAAATAGGCTATACCTCTAATTGGAAAAGAAGGGAAAATAATAGGCTATACCTCTAATTGGAAAAGAAGGATTAGCATGATGTTGTACATTGACATGTACTTATTCGAACGGTGAGTCATGATCTTCCATGAAACAATCACAACTGTTAAATTATAGTCCATGTTACCTGTGGACAGGAATTTCATAGTTGAGCACCTATTCCTTACGTCTCTAAATGCATACTTTTTTATAGTAATGTCATGTCCAAATCTGACACAGCTGAGTATGTTCTTAGGTTAAAGGACTCTTGAAGGAAAAGAAGCTAGAAATGCTTGTTGACCCTGATCTCCATAACAATTACATAGATGCTGAGGTAGAACAGTTAATTCAGGTTGCACTGCTTTGCACACAAGGTTTCCCTATGGACCGGCCTAAGATGTCGGAAGTGGTGCGAATGCTTGAAGGTGACGGTTTGGCAGAAAGATGGGACGAGTGGCAAAAGGTGGAGGTTCTGCGTCAGGAAGTGGAGCTCGCCCCTCATCCCAGTTCTGATTGGATTGTTGACTCAACTGAAAATCTACATGCAGTTGAGTTATCTGGTCCAAGGTAACTCTGGCACAATAGTAAGTTAAAGGGAGAAAATAGAATTATTTGACATTTTTTCAACTACAGAAGTTTTCTTTACTCTTGTTCCTTCCTGTTAAGTCTAGTCCACTGCATTGTATTCATTTATGTTTGTGCATACGGCTTGCTTTCTTGACTTACAAATGTCTATCACCTGCTTCTGCTGCAGTTTGATGAAGTAAAGTTTACTTAGATTAAACAATTGCAGCACAACTCTGTACACTATCTTCATACTTTTCTATATTCTGCAAATTTTACTTCATAATTTTGATGATGATGTTTTGTAAAGTTGTGTGGTAGCAAACTATCCGTGCACCCTCATGAGCAAGGTGTCCAATTTGCATGGATCCTTTGTCTTGACAAGTGCTTACTGTCTTTCAAATTTGGGTTTGTTTGTCATGATTATTGCTTCATCATTACCATGCATCAAGTTTTTCTTGTTTTAAAATGTAATGCTTCATTCATTGTATTTATGTACTTGTTTTTCTGCACCCCTTTTATTTTATTTTGTACTTGCTCAATTCTTTATTTTACCTTGTTATATTATATTTTTATCACTATTTTTAATACTGTGTCCTTGTACTGTACCCTTAATTCTTTTCGTGATTATTGATCAATTATTGTATATTTGCTTCATGTCTATGGCACATTTTTTTATTGAATGATGCTGATTAATGTTGTTGGCAGTGTGTTATGTTTTTCTGTTATCATTTGTAGGTTCGTGATTATTTTGATTAGTTATATCTTATCAGTTTCAATTTAATAAGTAAAGGTTTTTTTACTTTATCATGTACTTGAAAATGGTACTTTTAATAATTTGTTATTTGAGTGATTTCTAATTATTTTATAATAAATCTTTATATTTGGTATATCAAAATTATATTTATTATTCCGTCTTTATTTATATGTATATCAAAATTATATATATTATGTTGAATTTTATGAAATTATAATATTTTCAAAATTATTAAATAAATAATGTATAGAATAGGAGTTTCAATTTTTTAAAACAAAATAGATACAATTCGTAACATATAACATTTATGAACTATAATAATTAAATATATTTTGATTCAAAAGGTAATTAATGTGATGAACAATTAGAAGACTGGTTCATATAAAGGTATAAGAAAATTTTAAAATGTTTTTTTATAATTAAGGACAAAGAACATTTTATCTGGAGTTTTGAAAAGTGAACTAACTTGCTTAGCCGGAATAATTAAGAATCACTAATCAACCTTCTTACTATTTTATCCACCATTAATCAATTTCTTAAAAAATTAAAAAAAAAAAACTTGTACCTTTTCATGAAACCGTTCTTATATTTTTGGTCACTAGTTTGGTTTCATAAGCTTTATATTGAATATGATTTTTAGAATCAATTAATCTGATTTAAAATATGAATAATAAAAATGAAATAATGTTAAAAAAATTAAATTGACAAATCTTAATTTAAAATTATGAAGCAACTTTTTCATTAGAGTTCTACATTCAAAGTTGCTCAAAATGTCTTACTCGTTTCTCCAGCTAACTCAACTTTAAGAATAAAAAAAGTTATCTATTAAAGCAATAAATATTATTACGTATAATAATTGAATTTAAATTTAAAATGTAGTTCACTTTAAATTAATATTCATAAGAACCTTTTAACTAATTTACACCCTTTAAAGAAATTTAGTTAAAAATAATAATGGCTCAATAATTTTTATTTATTTATCCTTGTCATATTCTAAAGTTGAGTGAGATTTTGATATATGTAATGATTCGTTTATCAAATTAGATTATAAGAGATCAACTTTATATTATTTATTTTGAATATTTAAGAAGTTTCTTTAGTAAAAACATTTTGATTAAAGATATTTAAGAAGAAAAAAATTAAAGCATCATTTACAAAGATAGAACAATTGTTTTTAGAAGGGTCTCAATAAAGAACAGAATGTATTTTTATTGATAAGAAAACTCTAGTTAAATATACTGAGTAAACACTTAACGCTCATCTTCCATGGACAAAAATGGTCTTCACTATTTTATTTTTTTTTAGATGAAATGAAAAGGGTGATTAAATTATGAAAAATGGTGGCGCTTAATTGTGGAATCTAAAGATATAGAGAAGGGTGAAAAGATTATTTGAATGCTTATGATCCATTACTATTAGTAAGTGATCCCCCTCAGCTTGATGGTGCCTGGTTTATATGACATTGAACAATGCAGGTGAAGTGGTAGTGGTAGTGATGGTAAAATAGGGCAGTGGGCAGTGGTGTTTGACAAACTGTTGAGGGGATACCTTGTTCTATCAACCTATTGGATTTTGCATCAACTTCTGGATACTAAATTGCATCTAGATTAATTAAACATCCCTGAACTAATTCAAACCCAGTATCACAAAACTCAGTCAAATTTGTCCTTTCAGTTGTCAAATTTAAAACCCATAAAGTAAATTTGTAAGAGAATTCAGCTACACTGCAGATCTGCTTCAAGGTAGCAGTTCATCATGACAATTCACCACACTCGTGCCAAAATGGGTATATACAAACTACTCCTATAATTTTGTTAAGCTGGTGGGGGTAAAGACCAATTTCTGACCCAATCTGTCAGAGATGCAACATTTCTACTAATGTCTTCGATATTATCACTCTTCAATGCAATCACTTTCTCCTCCGAGTAACTTTCTTTAGCCTCCTCAAGCAGAACTTGGAAAATTTCACATTCAATGTTGTTTGAAAGCTTTGAATCTTTGTAACCCCTGTTACATATAGGGGGAAAGTTTATGATGAAGCCAATAATAGAGTAGCAAATTCAACGTCCAATAACAGAAACAAGTGTTTTCATACCTCCTACTCAAACGGTCATACAAAATGGTGTTATCAGTTTGAAGTACAACCACACAATCAAACCATCGCTCAGGAAAGAAATCACAGCCATGGTAATCCACAATGTTTCCCCCTTCTTCCATAGCATCCTCAAGTTCATCACAGACCTACAGAAACCATGTGAAATTATAAAACCTATATAAATCAAGCAAGATACACATGATGGCAAGAAACGTGTAAATGATGAAGATAGTATTAAAATTGTTTCATGTGATCCAACGTAACATCCAGGCTTTCGTCAAACTAAAGTATTAACGCAATTATTCTAAAGAATAGAAAAGAAAGAAGCTTCCATATTCTTTTGGCAATGAAAAGCCCCTAAAAATCACAACTAAATGTACATAATCAATAATATAAATAAACAACTAAACTCAAGGAAAATTCAGAAGAAAAATTAGATTCAGTTTGTACCACAGGAAGTTCAGCACATTTATGCACTGTAGTAATAATTTCAGGAGTTGTTATCAAGGAGAGAAAGGTATAAGGACAGCTAAAGGGATTACACATCAGGGGATTCAGAATAAATGGCAAGGATATGTTACTCCACAACTGGAGTCTATGAACTGTAGGATCTGGAACACTCCTACTTCAGGATGTTACCTTCACTAAAGAGTTGAGTAGAAGAGTCTCAACTTTTCTCAGTACCTTGGACCCCAATCTCGTTAGCAATCTCCAAGAGCTTTTAGAAACTGATCCAGGAATATTGTACCATTAAGTAGCATGAACCTTAGCTAATTGCTCCAATGGAATCATGACGTACAAAGAGATAGTCTCCAATTCAATGTTCAATATATCTTCCACCTCAAGTTTTAACAAGGATCATCATTTAGTTATAATTTAGAATCTATTGACCTACTATCAACACCTCCTCCTTCAAACAAAATGAACTTATAAGAAGAACATTTCAAAATCTTTTAGACTATTCACAATTGAGATGAGTAAAATAAGAGTACCTGCCAATTTAAATCAATGTCGAGTAAACTATTTTCTTAGTTTTGCACTTTACATGTTTCCTTCCTTTAGAGGAGCTAAATAACAAAAGCCTACAGAAATGGTTGAAAATACATAAATTGGCAGCTTACCAAGTCTTCATTAAGAACATAACAATCAAGCTCATCATCCCAGCCATCATGCAAGTTCTTTTCTTTGACTAATTCTCCAATATTGATGTGGCGGAGTTGGGTGGCTTCGGCTAGAGTAGTGCACATGGTTGTCTTTCCAGTCCCTGGTGTTCCAGTCACCAGAATATTTGGATTCTTCCTCTTACCATTTTCTTGCACCATGACTGCAACCTACAGCACCAAGTAAACACTCACTGTTTCACATTGCAAAAGTCCCGGGGCTTTTGATAAATGTTACAAGAAAATATAAATATCATCATCAAAAGGAACTGTTAGGTTTTGGTGCAATTTTGAAAGTGAAACTACACTTATGTACAGGGTTATTTTCAAATTTATTCTTCAATTCAATCTCTAATGTAATACCATTGTCTTTTTTTTCCTTATCTGCGTTAGTTCAGTTTCTGCCTCTCTGCCTGCTAGGGCAAGGCGGCTCACTATGTCTCACCCATTTGGCCTGTTTCAGTTTCTCTTGTCATTTTAAGGGAATTTAAAGTCTACCCACTGAAAACATAAAGGGTGCTAGTTGTGTGTGTTAAGATGAAGATATTTGATTAGCTAAATTATAGATTTTTATAAAATAATGTATAAGATCTTCTTTAATTTAGTCCTAATTTATAGAAGTAGAATACTATAAGAAAAGTGTATCTGTATACAAATAATATGAATCAAAATCATAGAGTAAATTCATTTTCAAATTGGTATCAAAGCCTAACCTAGGAAAGTTTATTGGGTCTATTATAAGAGATGTATTGGAGATCTCACATCAATTAGAGGTAAACCAAATTTATAGTATATAAATGACAGCAAACATCATCTTCCAAGTAGACCTAAACTAACTTTTAATAGTTTGGTCCTTTGAAAGCCTCAAATCTTAAAAAAAATATATAACTCAGTTGATGCTTTGTGCTCTATAGCTTGGCAATAGACTGACAAATAGGCTAAGAAACTAATAGATTAATTCCATGTAACTTCTCATCACCAACACCAATAATTGACAAATAAGACAACCATCCTTAAATTCACATAAAGGAAGTAAAATCAATATACCTGCAAGAACCACTTTGCCCATAACTGTAACTAAACTAAAATGCCCTAAAGGCCCTTGGCACAAGAAAATTGAAAAACAAAAATTGGATCTATACGTAGTTACAGAATTATCTCAATAAACCATACACAGAAATCCCTATTGTACCTACCACAGCCGCATAATACGTATCTATAGCTCTGCAGCACATTATTGAATTTACATTAACTCAACATTTCACAATGAGATTTTTTCACACTATCCGATAAACACCATAACGAACTTAACAGAAATCATTCATTCAAACAGAATTTTGATGCATACAACAATTCGAAAAAATCACAAAAACCGTGGTTCTCAAAAACAATTCTACTCTAGCAAGACGCTTCATGAATCAGTCGT
>Ga0123342_1006473_pt1 | contig 16209 bp, 10 predicted proteins | sample Turbeawhitnodule_FD_89960 | JGI IMG/M metagenome (GOLD analysis project Ga0123342, IMG submission 89960) | Root nodule microbial communities of legume samples collected from Mexico - Turtle bean Mexico white nodule | ecosystem: Host-associated > Plants > Roots > Nodule | place: Mexico: Nepantla... | reverse complement strand
TTTCTTGGGCGCATGATTCAAGAGAGAGGAGGTAAGCATTCCCATGGAGTATACGCATGGAACAAAGTGGGTATTGATTAAACTAGTAGACGCATGTTTTACTGGTGAGTTTCAATTGAATCATATCGGCGCATGTTCAATCTGGTTTAGCTCTATTGGAGGATTGAGAAAGGATTAATCTTTAGAGAACCTGTGAAGAATTCAATGGTGGAAGAACTTGGGATCAACAGCTTTTTATTTGTTATTTTAATCTCTTTTATATTTTTCTGCACAACTATCTAACCCCCTTTTTATTATTATTGTTATTACTAACTTTTATTGCTTGTAGATAAATTCTAAACACTGATCTACTGATTTTACTATTGGATTCGTTGGGAGACGACTTGGGGTCATCTGACCACTTTTATACTATCATCTCTCTAGTGTTGGACATGTATACGCTAGAATCATATTAATTTGACAGCAAAACGACAACTATCAAGGTGATCAACCAAATAGGTAAGTAGAGTGAACTTTATATGATAATCAACTAAAATCGATTCTGACTTTATCATCAGAGCCCCTTGTTAAGTCATGTATGGTGGATGAACATGTGAAAGATCTTGAAGAAGTGTTTGCAAAAATAAGAAAGTATGATCTACGATTGAATCCTGGAAAGTGTGTTTTTGGGATGAGAGGAGGAAAAATTTTAGGGTTCATGCTGACTAACAGAGGCATTGAGGCAAATCCAGATAAATTTGAAGCCATTTTGAACATGAGAAGTCCAACGAATTTAAAGGTGGTACAAAGGTTGGTATGAAGACTGAATGCCTTGGTGATATTTTTTCCAATGCTTGTCTAGAGATCAAAGTTAATAATAAAGTTGTTGATAAAAGCATAAGCCTTCAAAATGGAATGAGCAATGTGAACAAACCTTCTCCATAATCAAAAAAATTATAGTTGAACATCCAATCCTAGTTAAACCAGTGTCATCCCAGCCCATCATCGTATACCTAGCAACCTCACAAGAAGTCATAGGAGCAGCCTTAATCCAAGAATTCCCAGAGCAAAAAACGATATACTTCGTGAGCACTTCCCTACAAAATGTTGAAACTAGATACTAGTTACTTGAAAAGATAGCCCTCACCATCGTGTATACGACAAGACGCCTTCAACCATATTTTCATAATCATCAGATAATTATGAGGACCGACTGTCTGATAGCAAAAATTTTAAGAAAACTAGAACTTGCAGGTAGAATGGTGGCATGATCAGTAGAGCTTTCAGAGTTTGGAATCAGATATGAACCGAGAGGAACGATCAAAGCACAATCTCTTGCAAATTTCATTATCCAACTATCGACAACAACATTCGAGCAAGAAACATGGATTATATATGTTGATGGATCGTCAAACAAAAGGAAGCGGAGCATAAATTGTACTAGAAGGACCGAAACATCTTCAATTAGAGATGACTTTGAAATTTGAATTCAAAAATTCAAATAATCAAGCTGAATATGAAGATTATTGCAGGTTTAATTCTCGCCAGAGACATGGGAGCCCTGAAGGTTATTTTGCAAAAGTGATTCCCAACTAACAGTGGGATGTATAAAAGGTGAGTATCAGGTAAAAGATCATTTGTTACTAAGACATTATCATAAAGTTTTAAATATCATGCAGAGCTTTAGTAAGGCCGAACTTGAGCACATTCCAAGAGAACATAACTCAAGAGCGGATTCATTGTCCAAACTGGCAAATCAATGAAGGTAGACTCAGCATAATTCAATTATATAACAGACCATGAATAGTCTGACAGTTGGAGTAAAAGAGTGTTAGGCAATTACAACAACAAAAGATGATTGAATCACATTTTATAAAGAAGTAATCAAGAATCAAGAGCAAGGTGTTGAAAATGATGTCAAAATTGCAAGAAAAGCCGCCAAATTCGTTATAATAGGAGATGAGTTATACAAGAGGGGACATTCAACTCCACTATTAAACTGTCTTTCTTAAGAACAGGCTAAGTATGTTATCTGAATGCTTCATGAGGGACTTTGTGGACTACACTGTGGTGCGTGAACAATGTCAATAAAGATTTTGCGTGCCAGACATTATTGGCTGACAATACGAGAAGATTGTAATGAATATGTCAAATCTTGTAAGAACTGTCAAGAGTTTGGTAATCTTAATCACATACCATTTCAAGACTTACAAGGAATTGTTTTGCCATGGTCGTTTGTAAAGTGGGGTATGGACATTCTAGGCTCATTCCCTTTAGGAAGAGGATAAACGAAGGTTTTGGTCGTTGCAGTAGATTACTTTACAAAGTTCTCATAAGAAATAATTGCTCAACAAGTTCAAACATTTGTGTGGAAAAATATAATTTGTAGATTTGGTATCCCACATGCTATAATAACTGACAATGGCCGACAATTTACTGATAAAAAAACATATGGAATTTTATGCAAATTTAGGAGTTAAGTTTATAACAACTTCGGTTGAACATCCAAAAAAATGGGCAAGCAAAGTTCACCAACAAAATCATTCTCAACCAGTTGAAAAGAAAACTTGGAAATGCAAAGGGACTATGGGTCGAGAAGCTACCTCAGATACTATGGGCATATAGATGCACGTCGCAAACAACAATTGGAGAAACTACATTCAACCTCACATATGGTACTGATGCCATGATACTAATTGAAGTAAGTGAACCAACCTTGAGAAAACAAATAGAAGATTTAATAACGAATGTTTAAGAACATAAATTTGAGAGAAGGCAAAAATAAGAGAGGAGGCAGTGAAGAGAATAGCATGCAAAAGTCAAGTCGAGAGTTTTTAACAAAGGAGATTTAATATAGAGAATGAGAACTAAAGCAAGAAAAGTTTCAACTCAAGGAAAATTAGCACCAAATTGGGAATGCCCGTTCAAAATAGTTGAAAATTTACAAAATGGAGCTTATAGATTGGAAACACTAGATGGAAAAGCAATACCGAGAACATGGAATACAAGCCACTTGAAATTTTATTTTAGTTAAGAGTTGTGTGTAATGTCAAGAATCAATCATTGTATGTAAAATCTTTCGGTCAAGGATGATTTCTCATGTGTAAAAAGGTTCTTGTCCAAGATCGAACTACTTAATCAAGAAGTTATTCATATGAAGAAAAATTCTCGATATTTCATCTAATTGAAACCTCTCGACCTAGGAAGTTTTCACTTTAGGTGAATCCCTCTCGATAGTATAGTTCATCTAATTCAAACCTCTCAGCCTAGGAAGTGCCGAAAAGTCGAAAGGTTAAAAACCATTTAACCATCTTTACATGATTTATTTTATCATAAGTCGATACGCTGAAAATGTCAAATGATCGAGAGGTTGAAAGGTTTTAGAACATTTAACCATCTTTAACTATTTTTTTTATCATAGGTCGAAAACCTCCAGAGGTATAAAAAACCGCAAACATATTTTGTTAAAACAGTTAGTCATTTTCACATAAATTGTTTTATATGTTGATCATACTGGATGGTCGAAAGGTTGATAATAACAAAATAATGACGCTGAAATTATTATATTAAGTCTAATAAGTTAAAAAGTGACAGACAAAAGTCAAACCGAAACATACAAAACTAGTAACTAATGACCGGGAGGTATTATAAAAAGCAAAAAGAAATTAAAACTAAGTCATTGAACATCAACATTGTCATATCCATTTGTAGTTTCTTCTTTCGGTGCTTCATCATAAGGAATACAAATCCTTGCCCACATCAAAATTTTCTTCATCCAAAGGAATCTTGTAAAAATACTTGGCTTGTTGAAAAGCTTTGGAAAAACCTAGTGTTTGTTGATCAACAACAAAGTTCTGAGCCTTTGTTACGTCTTTCTCTAGCTTACTTATTTTAACGTCTAACTGATTTATCTTTTCGACATTAACTAGACCTCCCTTCAACCTTTGGATTTCACCTTGAAACGATAACATTTCGATAGTTAAACCAACAATTTCAACCTTTAAAGACTTTTTTTCAGCTTCCTAGTGTGAATGGTCTTCCGAGAGTTCTTTAATTTGATTGGTCAAGGTCAGGTTAGCTTCAAGAGCGGATTCAAGGCTTTTCTAGACTCCCCCCAACTCCTTTTTCACATTTTCAAATTCAATGGTTGAGACACCATTAACAATTTCTTCTCTAAGTCTTTTTGCAATTAATAAAGATCAAGTGGCACGCTCGATGGTTGAATCCTTCAGAGAAGAAACATTTGTTGATCGAAACATATGTCGAGATGGTCCATCTAAGTTAGTGTGAAAAAACTCTTAGAAACATCGAAAATAGACTCTGAAAAGGTTCAAAAGAGTTGTCGGCACCAACGATGACGTCGTGGTGAAGAATGAGACCGCCTACTACTCTTGTCTCTTTTCCTACTTTTCTTAGGAGGCTCAAAAACAGCATCACCAACATATAAGGTAGCTTCAACCTTTACAAGAGACACAATAGTCGATGAAGCAGTTGAATGTCTCTAATTTTCTCAATCACTCTCCCGATTGCCCCATTGCTCGTGCTAAAAAATCTCAAAATCTCATTAAAATCGAAAACAGAGCTTGAGAAAGACTTAATACCTTCTAGGAATGGTTGTGAATATCTCTCGGACACAAAAATACAAAAGTAGTAGAAGTAGTGGGGTATACCATTTGAGAACAAGTATTTATACAATTTCTAAACCCTTTCCTCACTACATCACGATCGTTGAATTTGAATGCATCCAAAGATCAATGATTGATAAGCTTTCACATCAATGACACAGAAAGTGTGACACACGCGAAATGATGCAATAGTTTCATACAAAAGTGCATTTAATATACATAATCTCATAAATGCCAAAATCAAAATCATTTCAAAAAAAATATGATAAGCATTTCAAGTAACATTTCGTCTTCTTTAATAGGCATTTCGTCTTTTTAAATTCCTTATGCCTAGGGGGGCTAGTATATTGTTTAGGCCGAATGGCCGAAAGGTTGAAATACTGATATTAAGGTTGAAAACTAAGCAAAAATGAATAAATAATTAAATAGTAAAGTATTGTAGCAAAGCCCATTAAATAGGTCAAAAAATGTGTAGTAGGTTTAATAAATATAAGGTACGAAGAGTAAAAGCCTGATCGGATATAAATCCCAATATGGGAGTACTATAAATAGGTGATCAACCCAAAAGGTAAGTATAGTGAATTTTATCTGATAATCAACTAAAACTGATTCTGACTTTATCATTGGAACCCTAAACCCACCAACCCGAGAGCTGACCCTAAAATCCGAGACCGAGAGTGCAAATTGATCGAATTCAATAAATGAGAGCCCACATCCTACATTCAAGAATTACTCAAAGCCCAAATTAGTAGATGGAGTAGTCGAGAGGCCAAGCTCGAACCAAGAGATCGTGAAGTCGAGAGGTTTAGAGAGAAGAAGTTGCTTGCTTCTAGACTTGTAAGAACATATAACAGTATATAAAAGGATTTTAGTATACACATTTCATACTCCTATTTTATTTTTAATTATATTTTAATATTATAAAAAAGAAAAAGTATAAACTACTTATATCTTAAAAATAATTGCATACTACAAATCACTAACTATTACTTTTATTTAACTAGTATTTTTTAAAAAAATATAAAGATACAAAAGGACTTTTTTCCACTAATAATATTTAATAAAGATTATTTAATTTAGTGTACACAATATCATTATATTATTTATTTTATAGTATTGTATACACTTTTTTTTAATTAGCAAAAAGAATAAATAAATAAGATGAACCACTTAAGGATAACAATATTTCATAGTATATAAGTGTGTCCAAATGTAATATTTTGAGCTAGTTAATCAGAATGCTATTGCATTACTCATAAATATATAGTCTCACGTGCAAGTTGACAGGTCTCAACGCGAAAGTTGACAGGTTCAACGCGAGGGAGTGTATTAAAGATCTCACATACAACGACTAGAAATAAAAATATTTCATAATATATAAATAGATATAAACCTTATATTATGAACCGATTTATAAGATTGGGTTAGGCTTAAATTTCACTTAATAATATATTTCACTAAAATTAACCGAAAAGTATAGAGTAAGTTGAAAAATATTCTTAAATTGCATAGTCTTGTTTAGGAGAGTGGAGGATTGAACCAGTCCCTTATGCTTTGTTTGTTTCCACTTATACATTGTTGGCGAAGAGAAACTTACATGATGAAATGTGTTTGCATCCGCAGATATGCGAATAATTGGAAGCGGGGATATGGGATGATAGGATTTTGATATCCTTTGTGGGATGCGAAGATGGATAGTGGAGACAAGGAAAGTCCATGAACATCTCAAATACTAATTTGTCCTCACTTTTTGTTGTGCACGTGCAGTTTATTTTCACTCTTGAAGTCGTGTAAAACTGGATTCAATTCCCTATCTAGCACCATTTACACTTTTATTTCCCCATCTAACACCCTTTTGTTTTTATTTCCCTATTTAACACCCTTTTGTTTTTATTTCCCTATTTACCACCATTTTAGAAAAATGATAATTTTAATTTTGAATGCATTAAAAAAATAAATATTTTTAATGTTTAAAATAGTTAGAAATATAATTAATGAATAAAGAAATGAATTTTTACAAAATAAAAATAAAAAAGTAATAAATTAAAAATGTTTAGTTTAATTTATTTTTTTTAAGAATGAAGAAAATAAAAAATTAAATCCTACAACAACGTAAAAGTTGAATCTAGAAACATAAATTAGTATTTATTTTTACTATTATTGATAATGTAATCATGTTAATTTCAAGTAAAAAAAAATACATGACATAATTATAAAAAACCAAAGTCAATTAGTATTAATTAGTAGTGGACACACAAATAATATTGAAGTGTCTACCCTAAATGCAAAATCCTAAAAAAAACTAATGCAAAATACTTAAAGACGAGAAGAAAAAAAAAATGTAAAAATAAAAAAATATAGAAAATAAAAACAGCAACATTGCAACAAGTATTTCATGTTTACGAAAGAATATTTGGTGAACGCAGAAATGAAGAGTATCGACTTGCATACACTGGTCAAATATTATGTTCAAGTCCCGACATTAAAAGAACCTCAAAGGGGAGGCCTAAGTCAAGTCGAATAAGGACTGATATGGACATAAGAAAACAACATGATCGAACAAAAAAAATGTTTATATTGTCAAACACAAGACATACAAAAAGAACATGTCCCAACATTACTGGATTGTCTACTTCTCGTCATTAATTATGTTTCATTTCGCACAAACTATTTAATGTTCCATTGAAGAGAATATTAAACGAATGATCATCTCTCATTTATTTTCCTTTTTATGATCAACATATACTTATTTAGTATTGTTTTATATCTCTTATCTTTATCTTGTTTTGATGTTTTTTTATATCTTATATTTTTATCTTATTTTGTTTTGCCTTTATTTTATATCTTTTATGTTTTTAGTTATTTTTTTCTGTCATTCTTTATTTATTTTTGTTTTTATTTTTATTGTTGTTGTTTTTATTTTTTACACTTATTTTTTTTCTTCTCATTTTTAAGCATTAAGTGTAACATTTGCATTAGTTTTTTTTAGGATTTTTGCATTTAGGTTAGACACTTCAATATTATTTGTGTGTCCACTACTAATTAATACTAATTGACTTTTTTTTTTATAATTATGTCATCTATTTTTTACTTAAAATTAACATGATTACATCAACAATAATAATAAAAATAAATACTAATTTATGTTTATAGATTCAACTTTTATGTTGTTGTAGGGTTTAAGTTTTTATTTTCTTCATTCTTAAAAAAATAATTTTAAACTAAACATTTTTAATTTATTAATTTTTTTTTTATTTTGTAAAACTCATTTCTTTATTCATTAATTATATTTCTAACTATTTTAAACATTTTAAGCATTTATTTTTTTAATTTATTTATTTTTGAAATGTTATTAGATAGGGAAATAAAAACAAAAGAGTGCTAGATAGAGAAATAAAAAAAAAATGGTGTTAGATAGGAAAATAAAAGTGTAAATGGTGCTAGATAGGAAATTAAGTCGTAAAACTGATGCAATAATTATAAATTTATTTTTGTATTTTAATGAGTTATGATGGTGGAATATTGATTTGGAGTAGTTTGTTTATACGTGAATTAGTTACTGCAATGTTTTTTTAATAATATTGTGTTTTTTATTAATTTTGATTTTGTTTAATATATATAATAACATAATTTAATATATATAATATAAAATAAATAACCATAAATAATATTAAAATTATTTAAATACATTAATTTAACTAACAAAATTAATTTAAATTAATAAAATAAAAAATAATATAATTATATTTAAATTTTTAATTAATTTATTTATTTTACTTTTATTTATATTCTTTTTATTCTTTTATTTATAATTATAAATTTACATATTATTTTAATTAACTAAAATATGTACAAAATTAATTATTTTTTCTTTTTTTTTATACACAAGAGTATATTTGTAATCTTACCATTTACATCATTAAAAATAATTCAAATTATACTTACAACCATTACGTCATTCACTTATTTAAATAAATTTTTCTCACACATTCATTCTAACAAATCACAATCCAAATAATCTCAATTTTCTTTAGACTTTCTTCTCAAATTCTTACATTTCAACTGCTACACTCTTAACTTCTTACTCTCTAATCAAAACAAAACTGGTGAGTATAAGAGAGATGAACACGTCTCTCAAATAAAAAACAATTGATTTAGGTTGCTTGCAGAATTAATTAACGCGTATCTAACAACCCAACCAAAACCACTCTTCTTTTTTTACTTTAATTAATTATAAAAAAAAACCATTGCTTAGGTGTTAGTTGCTAGGTTAATTGTTTATCATCCTGCATGCTACGCTAAATTAAATGATTAAGTTGAATGTGTAAGCTGTAAACAAAATATTTATTTAAATTACAAGTTGAAACAAGTAGTTACTTAGTCCATATAAATTAAGGTTTTTACTTCATAATTTCTAAAATATTGAAAAACATTCCACCTTTTTAACTGTAATTTATACACTCTTTTTATAAGGCTACTAAATAAAGCTGAAATTGAGACATTTTAGCACAATGAACTTTTTTTTTAACACTTTATTTGATCATTATATTAAATTATGTGGATACGTTTATAGCTTTTTTTTTAACACTACTACTTATTTTTAAATTTCTCTGATGTGTTAAAAGTTGTAAGTAGTTTTTCTTTTTGGTTCATTAAAAAGTTCAGGGGAGTTGAGAGTAGTTGTAACTGGTAAGTAGTAATATCTATGAGTTATTGGTGAGACATTGTTTCAATGTAGTATAGCAGTGCAACATTATTTCAAGGTTTGTTTGCCATTTTCATGAATGTTGAGGTAATTACAAAACGTTTACTTTTTCATTTCAAGTATTGTACTAGTGTTTTCATGCCTAAACAAATGATAGTTTTGGAAATAAAATATTTATAGAGGTGGAGGAGGAAATTGTCCTTTTATAATGCAAACTTATCCGTGTAAGAACTTTAACAAACAGGTACATCTATTTATCCAGCTCTAATTCTTATTAATTTAATATGTTTTTGACAAATTCTTGTTCCACTTTTATACCTTCCCCTTTTTTCATAATAATTATGAAAAATTGATTTTCATCTTTTTAAAATAAAGTATAATCTCACATTTTTAGATAATCTCAGTTGCATTTATGTACTCCCATACCTTCCTTCCAATTGTAACACTTTCATTATTTTTCAGCTGCAATGTTTGAGAGATCAATTTTATCATTTGAGTGTGTGAGAAAGTTGGTAATAAGATTCATTATATTCGACATTTTAGTGTGAAGGTAATTTTTTTTTAGTTTTATACTGCATTTTTTCACCTTTATTTATTTATTTTGTGACTTAAAAAAAAAAAACAGGAACAGGTCACCACAGATAAAAAAACTATAAAACTTATCTCAACAACCAACTTTCATCGTCAACCAACACAAACAATTATCACCACTTAAAATGAAAGAAAAAAATCACCACATTCTCTAACCTACTCAAAAAATATTGTTGAAATTAAAAATTTGCCTATGTTTTCACACTACAAGAACGAACCATGAGATTTTCCACTAATATATTATTCTACTACATGTAGCCAAATTCATTGAGTTATATTTCTATTTATCATTAGTTAATTTTAATGCTTTAAGTTATATAAAAAAAATTTAATTAACATATATTATTAGTACAAGACTTTTTATATAAACCAATAAAAAAATTATATCTGAAATTATTTATAATAATTCATAATTGAACACGTGTTTGGAAAACATTTTTGGAACAAATACGTTGGACTGAAACATATATTCCACGATCAAGTTGTCTTTTGGAATATATGCTCAATAAATTGTGGAGATGGATTTTATAATTCAGCGTTGGAGGGAGTTCTGTTTGGGAACCTAATTTGGTTTCAAAATTCCGGAATCACTATTTTTCCAGAACGGTGGTGGTGCAGGAAGAAATATTGTAGGTGTTGGAAGAAAAAAGGGTTTTAATTGGGCTTGTTGAGTTATGGTTTTAGGAAGAGAAGCCCATAAGCGTATATCTGGAAGCAAAATGTAGGGTGGTCCTCTGAATAGCTTATCTGTTGTATTAATTAATTAGTATTTTTGGAAGAGGTTTAAACATAGGTTTTAAAGGGGAAGTGTGTGTGAGACTAGGTCCCTCCAAATCCAGTGTACCATCCTTCTTCGTTTTTCGTTTGTCTCTCTTCTTTCCTTTCCCCTCTCTTTCGAGGGTTTTTCTTTTTCTTTTCTTTTTTCCCTTTTATTTTTCCTTTCATTTTCTTTTTTTTCTCTTTCTCTTCTTTTTCAGTTTTCCTTCCATTTCCTTTCAATTCCCATCTTCTCTTCCTCTGCAACCCTAACCCTAGAATTCAAGATGCAGCAACAGAGGTTAAGACAGCATGCTATGATGCAACCCTCTCTCTACCACCACCCCGCTCTCCTTACTCCTCCTCAGGTTCCTCTTTTCTTTCTCTTCCTTTAATTTTCACTTTTTTTTTTATCTTTCTCCATACTGCTTATTCTTCATATTTTCAGCTTAATTCTCCTCAGTATTTATCTTCTTGCATCCTTGATTACTGCGTGCTCTTCAATTTCCTGCTAATCATAATTAGCAGTTTTTTTTTTGCTAGATATATATACTAGTGATTTTAGTGGTGCGAATTTTTTTTGTCGTTTTGATGTTTTGTTTACTAGTTGAGACATTAGGTGTTTCTATGGTTTGTAAACGCTTTTTGTTTGATTAGATTAGTTGAGAGGTGAGTGTATAATTTTGCTTTTAGGAACTCTTTTTTCCCTTTTTTTTCTTTGTCTTTTTACATTTTTATTTTGCAGATAGAGCCTATCTTGAGTGGAAATCTGCCACCTGGCTTTGATTCGAGTACTTGCCGCAGTGTGTGAGTGTTAATAGACGTTTTATTTTAATTTTTTTAAATTAATATCTTCAGCTGTTGTTTGTTTATTTTGGTTTAGTCATTTTTTCCACTTTAGGTGCCTTATTTAATTTGTTGACTTCATTGCCTAAGAGATTATACTTAGCTTGATTTTTTTTTAATTTCATCTGTTGGTCTCTGTTTTTTGTTGCAAGTGAATCCAATTCGTTTGTCCTCGGGCTTATTGACTTAATCTTTTGCTTGGTTTGTTTCATTTTAAATATCTAACCACTTTTGAGGATATGCAGTTATGTCGGCAACATTCATCCTCAGGTTACAGAACCCCTTCTTCAAGAGCTTTTTTCGGCTGCAGGCGCCCTTGAAGGATGCAAACTTATTAGGAAAGAGAAGGTCAGCTTTGTTCTCACTATATAATGTTATCTTCAAATAGAGGATAAAGTGAAGGATTGATAATGTATGGTAGAGTTCATGATTCCCTTTAGCTTCTTGTAGTGCATGACAAGTAGTATATTCACCAAAAGGTATTTGGCTAGATGATAGGTATATGTTTTTGCATGTTATATATGCTTTTCCCTGTGTCATTTCAATTTTCAATCATGATGATCTCTGCATTATTTTGTCTTCTGCAGTCATCCTATGGTTTTGTGGACTACTTTGATCGCAGTTCTGCTGCATTTGCTATTGTAACTCTCAATGGAAGGAATATGTATGTGGGATCGTATTTTTTAGTTATAGTACAAGTTTTATGAATTTAATCTTTTAACACAAACACATGGCCTGCAGTTTTGGGCAGCCTATTAAGGTTAACTGGGCTTATGCTAGCAGCCAGAGAGAGGATACCTCAGGTTATGTTCTTGCTGATCATGTACTCTGAGGTGATTTTATTGTGCTTTGTTTTATAGAAAGGGAAATTGACATTTTTCTCTTCATTTGGATTCAGGTCACTTTAATATTTTTGTTGGTGACCTCAGTCCTGAGGTCACAGATGCGACATTGTATGCTTGCTTCTCTGTATATCCTAGTTGCTCGTAAGTATTTATGTACCCTTCTATTTTCCTTCTCATTGCTTGTGTGTTTTGTGGTTTTCTAGAGATATTTTTTGAGAAGTGCATATTCCTGAATGTATTTGTAATTCAATGCATATTTGTAATATGATGATGAGAATTTTGGTATTTTGGTTACAGTGATGCAAGGGTAATGTGGGATCAGAAGACAGGCCGTTCCAGGGGATTTGGATTTGTTTCTTTTCGGAATCAGCAGGCATGAAATCATTGCCTTATTTGTACATTTGTTAACTTACAGTCTTTGGTGTTTTTTGTGTTTTCTGTTCTAATTTTGGGATGTTTGGTTATGTGATTCAATTTATCAGGATGCTCAAAGTGCTATAAATGATTTGACTGGTAAGATCATTTGGTTATGTAAAGACTAGTTTTTCTTTTTTAACTTTCTTCGTCTGATGTATGATTGAATGTTGTGAAGTATGTATACGGCAATCAAATATTTGTATAATCTGAAAACTGTTTAAAGCTTGCAATAACCATATCTTGCAGTTATTTTCTTTTTTAAAAAATGAGTCTAATATGCACATGATTCCTGTTATGTAGTTAAAACATTATATATGGGGATCTGATAATGGGGTGTTATCATTTCTGAAGATCAAATAACCATTTTGGTATAAAATCCTCAAACATAAATTTCCACGGGATATTTGGCCCATTAAATTGCTTTTTCATCAATTTGTGTTTCTTATTAATCATTGTTTAATAACTTTGTTCTTGTGCCACCATAATGCCTACATAAAGCACTTTTTGGCCATTGGTATAGGAATTTCTCCAAATGGTGGTGTCATAGGCTGCAATGGTGTGTTTATATTGCAAAATTTTGGCCTTCTGCCACTGATAACCTTGTTATTTGCATTAGATGCGTCAATTGTATTAGATTTGGTGTTTCAATTTTATCTTAATTTTTAATTTTAATTCCCCTCCACTACTCAGGAAAATGGCTTGGAAGTAGACAGATTCGTTGTAATTGGGCAACGAAAGGGGCCAGTTCAAGTGATGAAAAGCAGAGTTTGGATTCCAAAAGTGTCGTGGAGTTGACTAATGGAACGTCAGGTGAGATTATAAGTTTACCGTACTACACTTCCTTCTATCGTGACTCCTCATTTACCTTTTACATTTTTTTGGTTTGCGGTTGTTTTGGAGTCAATTGAATTCTAATGTTTTTATCATGTACATAGGAAATCAATAATATTTTCTGGTGGAAAGAGTTACTGATTCATTCTTTTATATTATTTGAATTGGAAGTAAATGTTAAACCCATGCTATCTGACCTGAAAGTTTATTTCAAATATTATATTTTTCGAGAAGCTGATAATATATTTTTCTTTATCTTCTATATGTGCATCATGATTGACATTTTACAAATATTTGTATCTTTCACCGTTATATTTATACTTTTCCATCAATTGATCATAAATAATGGCGTGATTGTAGATTTTGTTTGGTGAATGTTCTTTACTTATGGTTGCGTTTCTATTTTTTTCTTTTTGTAGAAGAAGGTCAGGAAATAACCAATGATGACGCTCCTGAGAAGAATCCTCAATATACCACTGTTTATGTTGGCAATCTTGCTCCTGAGGCAAGGATTATGTTTTCCTGAGACTTTTTACCTTTTTATATTGGCAATTTATAGCTTTGTGCATAGATGGAGAATATTTAAGTACTACATTAATATATATATGTATAGCTTAGTCCTGTACATTCTATTTGTTGTGAAATGGCTTTGTAGTAGCCCTCAATTTTAGGATGTGAAACTGCAGGTCACTTCTGTTGATCTCCATCACCATTTTCATTCTCTTGGTGCCGGAACTATTGAAGATGTTAGGGTGCAACGAGATAAAGGTTTTGGGTTTGTGAGATATAGTACCCATGCTGAAGCAGCTCTTGCTATACAGATGGGTAATGCTCGAATTCTCTTTGGCAAACCTATCAAGGTATGAATTTGCAGGATATTTGTATGTTGAATTCTAGTATTGTTGTGAGCTGTGTATTATTATGGCATTTCATACGGCGAATTCTCTTCGTTGAGGGTTCCAGTGGAAAAAAAGGAGAGTCGGCATAATTACACTGGAATTTGATGTCATCTGTGATTTTTTTAAAATCATGTAAAACGCCGACAATCTATTTATATTTCTCAGGAGTCCACAGAATCCCTTGTTCTCTAAGATCTTACATCGTATTCTCGACCATATATAATTTGATCTTTCGAGCTCCTATCAGAAGGCTCTGGAAATGTATCTACTAATGTCAATTGATGTTTTACAGTGTTCATGGGGTAGCAAACCTACTCCTCCAGGAACAGCCTCTACTCCTCTTCCCCCACCTACTTCTGCAAATGTCCCGGGCTTTTCTCTTGCTAGTCTTGCAGCATATGAACGCCAAATGGCTTTGAGTAAAATGGGTGGTGCACATGCCCTTCTGCATCAGCAAGGACAACATGCCCTAAAACAGGTAGCCATGGGAATGGGTGCTCCAGGGGCTGGTTATGATGCAAGGTTTCAGAATGTTGCGACCACCCAGCACCTTATGTACTATCAGTAAAATGTGTTGTGTAACTCCCTGAGATAAAAAAGGGAGGATTAAACTCTGTTAAACCGAAGAACAGTTCTACAATACCCGTTTATTTCTTCCACCTCCTTGTCTGCTTTTCTAACTTTATCCTCCAAAATTTTCTTTTGTTCTTATTTATGGTTGTGGTACACTTGTAATGCTACCATTGCGTGCATGAATGGTGTGTCTTGTATCTTCTAATGACGATCATTCCATGATTGTACTGTTCGTTAACCTTTGTGCGGACTGGGAGCTATTAGACTTCACTTAGTTATGTAATTCTATCTTCAGACCTCCCATAATCCACCCTCCACCTTTTAAGGTACTAGATAATTTAAGACTTGCTAATTGCTTGTTTGACTTGTTTACCAACATGCAAAGAATTCTTATGTTTGAAAATGTAATTAGTCTGGCAATTCTTTTTAATTTATCGACATGCAAATGTTATTTGACCAAATTGTGTATCTTTTATATTTTGGTGAGTGGAAATGATGCCCTTAGCGTTTGTTCACAAAAGTAAGCTAATCATCTTTCAAAATGTAAATACAAAAATTTAACCATTTGGACACAAGATGCAATAATTTAAAATAAAGTATACATCTAAATATGTATAATTGGCTTGAGTTACAATGTCTATCATTGATTTTGGTCAAATTTTCAGATAAAGTTATTAAAATTCAGTGCAATGTTTTCCCATTTTGTATGGAAACCAAGCACAAGAAAATAGATTGTTAGATTCATTCTACTGATTAGGTCGTGTTTATTTTAGTGTAGTCAGTTAGAATTAGATTTAATGACAATTTCAATAGTTTTAAGTCCAATGATTTCGATCAAATCTGACGGTAAGTATTGTACAACAAAGATACTAATTGTTGTAAAAAAATGGTTTTATTAATGTTCTATAAGTATTTTAAGTAAATATTTTATACAATGTCATGTTATAAATAAATGTTAATATTTTAATGAAAGTTCTTTGACTTCCTTCCTAAAACAGATTTATGGTTATTATTTTTATGTGTGTTATGAGTATTAACTAGTATATATTGATTTAGGACTTTTTTGATGATAATATATATATATATATATATATATATATATATATATATATATATATATATATATTTATATATATATATAT
>Ga0123342_1006472_pt1 | contig 16212 bp, 9 predicted proteins | sample Turbeawhitnodule_FD_89960 | JGI IMG/M metagenome (GOLD analysis project Ga0123342, IMG submission 89960) | Root nodule microbial communities of legume samples collected from Mexico - Turtle bean Mexico white nodule | ecosystem: Host-associated > Plants > Roots > Nodule | place: Mexico: Nepantla... | reverse complement strand
AATCTGGTCCTCTTTAGCCTATAAAAAGAGGAGCCTACACCTTGTATTGGCAAGATTAATGTGAGTAAAGTTATGCTGCCAACATTGTGCCATGCTTTGCTTCTACCTAGTTTCTAGGCTCTACTCTTCATCTTCCTCACTTACCATAGGGCTGGCCGAACCTCCCTACTTCCATACATATCATGCACCTTCAAGATCAGCATAGCTCCTAGGAGGATCTTGCACATCTACATCCATGGCTTCCGCACCATTTTTCACATGATTCTAAGAAGAGCTTCATGAATTTGCCATCACCCAAAGTCTATGCTCTACTCCTAGAGGTCCTCTGAGGTATGGCAGGTGTTGAGGTCATGGCTGGAGAATCTTGCATGGGCCCTAGGTCTTGGGTCATGCTCCTAGTCTTCCTCCTCAGAGGTTGGGCCTGGTCAATAGGCACCCTCTCTCCTAGGTCTTCATCAACATGTTTCTAAAGATCAATTGTAGTTGGATTTTGAAATTGAAAAGACAACTCGGAGGAACATGATTAAGAAAAAAAAAGAAAACCGAGAAGTTATTGAGAAATCTTCAACCATGTCTACCCCTCACATTGAACCAATTCAAGAATAAAGTAAAATGTCTGAGGAAAAACAACTGCCACCGGAAGAACACTTGGAGATTATGCTATGAAACAGGGATCATGAAACTTTTCGAACATTGCAATACCTCATGCTACTAAGACATGGAGATGAAACCAACATTCCTCACTGGCATGCACCATGAATATTTGTATACAATTTTTTCTATGTTTTATGAGTTGGTTGGAATAATGGAGTTCCAAGAAGGTGATATTGAATTTGTTCATTTGTGTTTATTTCCTTTTTTTTATTAGCAAGTAAAGGTAAAGAATGGCTCAAGTCACATCCAAATCAGATGTTCACCAGTTGGAAAGATGTAGAGGAGAATTTCTTACATAGATTTTTTCCACATTCCCATTACATCAAAGCAAAGTCTGACATTTATCTATTTAGACAATGACCAAATGAACCATTTTGTGAAGCTTGGGAGATATTTAATGCAATATTGAAAAAATGCTCAAATCATGGATTTGAAGATATAATTCAGTTAAACATCTTCCACAGTGACCTTAGACCTAACACAAAGATGATTCTCGATGCAGCACATGGTGGTACAATGATGGATGTCGATGTTGAACAAGCAACTAGGATAATTGAGGCATTGACTTGAACAAATTATCAAGCTACACACGATGGACATACTGTTTCGAAAAAAAGGGTGCTTGAGCTTAATACTTCAAATGAAATTCTGAAACAAAATAAAATTCCGACACAAAAGATTGAAGCATTGACTGCACAAATACCAAAATTTCTACAAAAAATACAAGTTGTGCATTCTTTCTCTAACCAGGCTCATTCCATGAAGTGTGGTTTTTATGGAGATGATCATCCAAATGGTCACTATTCATACCAGAATAATCCACCTGAAGAATAGGTCCACTACATGGATAATCGGGGAAGGCAAGGTGGTTTCTCCAAAGACAATAATTATCATAATAATATGTCTCAAGGTTGGATAAGCAATCAGAACCAATGTTTTGGGTGGAAACAAGATGTTGGTCCATCCAACAGACAAGTGATAAGTGCCAAATTTCAGTAATATGTCATATTAAAAAATAGGCACTTATGAGTATTAATTGCTAAAATAAGTATAAAATAATCTAATTTATAAATTTATACTTTTTTACATATTTTGTAATTTTTAATTGAATAGGAACGATTTATTCCCAAATTTTATGTTAATTTCAAGATTCTAGCAGAGAATTGAGATAATTGGGCAAAAGGAAAACATACAAAGCTAAAAAGAGAAAGTTGGAATGCATCAACACTCACCAAAGTTGCCCAAACATGCAAAAGAGCCATCTAACCACTAGGGGAGCTCGCTCAAGCGACCTATATCTCGCTTGAGCGAGAATCCACTTAAGCCCAAATAATTTAGGTTAAATAGGGGGCTTGAGGCACAACCCAAGTGTGCAAGATTGAGAGGAAAACACCATTGAGTGACTTAAAGGAGGCAGTCGTCAAGGAGAAACATTATGGATCTTCTTTTCATGCTCTCCCTACGTGTAATAGTCATCATGAGTGGCTAATTCTACCCTTTAGGATTAGGAGTAATCCTATTCAAACTCTTATGTATTAAGGTGATATCTAAACATATTATTTTGTTCTTGGTTCATGATTGGTATTATTGTTTTGCTTTTAAAGGCTTGGTTTACATAATCTAGAATCATAAATTTGATTGAAAAGTATTTTTAGGGTTCTGACCTAAACGATAATACTTAACATATTTGAGTGCTAGGAATAAACTTGAAATGTTTATTGCTATCAACGTCTAATCTTAAATGATAAGTTGTTTTTATAAATATGCGAGGAATCAATATTTAGGAAGCACCTTAATAATTTTATATGCGAGGAATCGATAGAAATGATTTTTATACAAGCATTATTATTATCATGCTAATCAAAATAAAAAAGAGTGAGAAAGATGAAACCCAATCCCTATTTTTCCAATTGAAGCAACAAATTCTTTGACTTGTTTTCTTGTTAATCATTGCCATCACAACAACTTTCAACATACTTTTATTATTTTGTTTTATATTTAACGAATATTTTACTTGATTATTCAATTGTTCCTTGTGGGTTCGATATCTGTCCTTAGGGACACATTATTACTTCTGACAACGTGGTGCACTTCTCGTAAAAAATCATCAACAAGCCCCTTATCAACAACAACCACTTTATCCTTCATTTTAAGAGAGAACAAGCAAATTGGAGGATAACTTGGAGAAATTTATGCGAACCTCATTGTCTAATCAGAAGAATACAAAAGCTTCAATTAGAAATCTAGAGACACAGGTGGGACAAATTGCTAAACAGTTGGCAGATCAACAAAGTGGTCCATTTTCAACAAACACTCAAACTAATCCCAAGGAGCATTGTTATTTAATCACCACTAGAAACGATAAAGTTTTAGGAGCGGGGATTGGTGATAAATCAATTGTTGGTGAAGAGAGAAAAGATGAGGAAGAAAAAATTAAGTGTGAGGGAGAAGATGAGAAGAATAAAAAAGTTGAAGAAAAAACAGAGAAAAAGAAAACGATGGAAAATAAAAAGAGAAGTGCACCCATAGTGAATATACTATCCTCATGCTTCTTCAAGAAAATATTAGAAAATACAAGTTGCTAAATTTCAAGAGATTTTTAAGAATTGGCATATTAATATTCCATTTGCAAAGACTTTAAGCAAATGTCGACATATGCAAAATTCATGAAGGAGTTGCTAACAAAGAAGATGAGATTTATAAAGGAAGAGACTATAGAGCTTGAGGTTGGTTGTAGTGCTATAATTCAGAAATCATTGTCCTTAAAATCTAAGGATCTAAGAAGTTTTACTACCCTAGTAACCATAGGTGCTTTACATGTGGAAAAGACGTTACTGGATTTGGGGGCCAACATCAACTTAATGCTTTTGGGCTTGATGAAAAGGATTTGAGATTTGGAGGCTAAACTCACCAGGATAACACTACAGTTAGTTGTTCGATCAATCAAGTATCCCTATGGTATGGTTGAAGATGTTCTTGTTAAGGTGGACAAGTTCATATTTCCTGTGGATGATGGAAATCTTAAAATGAGAGCTCAAAATGATGAGGTGATTTTTAGTGTTTTTGAGGTATTGCAACATTCTAATACAATGAAAGATTGTTTAAGAATAGATGCATCAAATGAAGCCTTTCCCGAAACCAAAAAGTAGTTGTACACTTTGAATATGTTAGAGAAAACAAGTATGATGAAGGAGGAAGACAAGGTTCACCAGGAAACAAATATAATGAAAGATGAGTTTAGACTTGGTCAACCAATTATGTTTAGTAGCTCTAAGATAAAACTCCTCTCTAGAAGGTCAAAGAAAAAATGGTTAAGTTTGTGGGTTGTCAAAGAAATCATGAGTGATGGAATTATTGATCTTGAAAGTACATACTCCAAAAGAATTAAAGTTATAACCAAGAAAATATTGCAACAAAGAACTCATCCACTGTGATTGAAACCAAAGTCAAGCTATATGATGTTAAACAAGTGCTTTCCAGGAGTCAAGCCAGTGTTTTTTATGTTTGGTTATGTTTAATTTATTTATTTATTTTTGTTTTGCTTTTAATCTCTTGGTTTAATTCTTATTTTGACTTGGTTCATCTCATTCGCATTTGGATGACCCCGGAATAGTTTGGATCATATGTTGTCTGATATGGGGACATGTATTCTTTTCCTAGGGAGCAGGTCCAGCAGATGATGTTGATACAAATATAGACGAAGAATTTGACACAGATGGATGAACTCAAAGGAGATTGACAAGCGTTGAAATGGAAATGGTTTCATTATTCTCACTTTATTTTTTTATTTTGATTTTGATTTGTCTTATTTTTATTGTTATTTTTATTATTATTATTTTTATAGTTCTCTTATTTTGCCAGTTTTTCTAGTTTTTTTTATATTTTTTTCTAATTTCTATGTGTTTACTTTTTCTAGTATTTAAATTTTGTTTTTTATGTATTTTGTTTTGTGGTTAATAATAAACTAGACCTTGGGCTTTAAGATTAGAACAATAGTGATCTGGACAAGGGTGAAAAACAAAAAATGTGTTGAATCCATATCCAAAGTTAGTTGAGATTTTGTGTATGAAAATTGAACAGGATGAGTAGTTAGAACAATGAATGGAAAGCGAGTAAGGAATTAAACTAATTAAATCAATTGAGTGTGTGAATCTTAAATAGTTTCATAGTTTCATTGATGAATTAACCGTTGTGGTTGCCTAATTTTTTAATTTTTGCATCTCATTATAGAAGAACATGAAAATGATTAAGGCATGTTTGTGTCAAGTTCAAATTGGAAAATTCTGGGCCAAATAGCCAACCTTTGTTCAAATTGAAAAATAAAAAATTTGTGATAACAATTTTAAGCCAAGATTTTTTCATTACACCCTAAACCTTAAATGTTATATGTTCCTACCTTTTAGCATACTTAGGGAAGGGGAACATATGTGCAATATAAATGAAGGAAATGGCAATGGTTGGTGTTGATTATTATAATTGAAAAATGAAAAACAAAATGTTAAGTGATTCATCTTGTTGAAGAATATGGAAAATAAGAAAGAAGTACATCACATGAAAGAAAAGAAAATGGATGAATTATTAAATTCAGAGAATTGGTGATTGGGTAGCAAAAATAAAATTGTACTACAATTTTATATATGTTCTCATTTTATTAAAGTGTGCATTTTGTTATCTGAAAAAACATTATTTTTTGGAACGCGACCTCATTACAACCTTGTAAAAGACCTTAAGATTCGTGTTTTTGATATGATTGTGATATGAAAGGAAAATGAAAGGCAATTTTGATTTGTTAAGACTCGGTGGAAATTGAGAGAAAACACTCACGTTGAGAATAGAAGAAGAAATTCCTTAATAAAATTGTCATTTCATTGTTACAGTTGTTTATCCTGGAAAATGATTGCATTTCTAGCTACATTTGGAGTTGGAAGCATCATAGGTTTCTAATTTAATCTATTGTCCAGTGAATGAAGCTTTTTTGATATTGAAGCTTTTTTGATATTCAACCATGGTCTGGTTTATTTGGATTTAATTACTTTGCTTTAGGATAAGCAAGATTCTAGGTTGGGGGGATTTGATAGTATCATTATTTAGTGAAATTTCGTGCAAAAAGTTAGACATTTATTGATTTCAATTTTTGATTAAATTATTACTCAACCCTAATTTGAAAAATTAGAATTTAATAATATATTTTGGAGTTATGAGATTAATTAAATATTTTATTCCCAATTTTTTATTATTTTCAGGAATTTAAGGAGAGATGAAGCAAAGGACTATATTATGAATAGAGATGTCATTTAGCCAAAGCCCAATTAGGTTAAATAAGGGTGTAAGGTAGAGAGAGAGGGAAAAGAAACCCTAGGAGGCAACCGTAGAGGAGAAATGCTCTAGGTCTTCTTCTTTTGCTTTCAATCATCTTTTGGTGCATGTAATGGCTACCATGAGTGCCTAATTCCTTTCCTTTGGGATTGAGAATGTAATCGTTTCAAACTTCTATGTATTGAGGTGATATTTATTTATAACATTGTGCTCTTATTTGATCTTGTTTTATTCATTTTATGCTTAAAGCTTGAATTTTTCTTCTTAATTAGATCTTTGGAATTGACTGGGAAGTATTTATGATAATCTAACTTAAATGAAAATACTTGATGTGTTTTAATCCTAAGAATAGATTATTGTATATAAAAAGACACGAAAATACTTGATGTGTTGCATATTGATTTTTGTATATTTCAATCACATCCAAAATGTTTCCTAAAATAGATTAAATATTTAAGACGTGAAAAACATATAAAATTTGAAGTTTCCTTATAAAACGTTTAACAAAAACACGAAGAAGCTATAGTACAAAAAATATGTAGCCTTCGAGTATTGCATATTCAAGCCTCAATGTTCAAAAATATATAAGTGTAGAAGGATTTCGAAGATCAACGATAATATATCAACTCTGAAGACATACAAGAAATCTTCGTACCAGAAGTTTTCTTTTGGAACGTCTAATGCCAAAATAATGAAGTACAAAGTGAGAGTTGAGAAGTTTTTCGTTCATCAAGTTACATTTGATATCGTAGATTGCAATAAATGTTCTTCATTCAACATTTAACACAAACTTCTTCTTAAAGAAACATTCTGATACTCATCATGACTTAACAGGCCTAAGTCAAATAAATTTTAACTCGTCTTGAGTAAAAGTGAGGACCACATACAATATGGATGGTGTATGCATAGGTGTCAGATAAGAAAGGTTGTTGGCATAAAGCAGCTTCGACACACTCTAGGAAATATATTTGATGTTGATGTTTATTGCAAAATTCTCTTTGTGACCAGATGAAAAACTTCTCTACAAAACATAGTAAAAAACATAGTAAAAGAATTTTTAAGTCTTTGAGTAGTACTATTAATACCAAAGGCCACATATCTTATCATTTGTCTAAATTCGAGCTTATCATACCAAGATATTCATGTAAAATGCTTTTGTGTCTATTGCTATCAGATGAAGCAACTCCTTCTATCAAAATCTTATACTTAAAAACAAATATACTTTCATATTTTATATTTTGTTGTAAAGCATTTAATCAAAACTCAATTAGGATAATATTAGTTCTACTCATCTTCTTTGTAAGAATAACTAACTCTAAGGAGGATTTTGATTAGTGAAAAGTTTAATATATAATTTTTTTCTTCCGGTATTACGAGGAAGGGCTGGAATGATACTTATTTCCCTTTCTTTATGCTTCTATCTTGAATTTCTCTTCTTAATAGATCTTTTATGCTACTTTTGCTCTCATGGTAACCTTATTTCATAATAAGAAATTCAGCAGAAAAACATAATATTATATAAAGACGTTTTTTTCTTCCAATTTATACTGTAATCTTCCACTTAATATACTCAAAACAACAAGTTTAAACTCTAAACTAAGCAATCAAACATCAAATTCCTAACCATGACATATAGTAGTTTGGACCAAATGAAAATGGAGAGGGTATAAAAGTTTAATCAATGGATTAGCATATAAACAAATCTTAAAGGAAGTATAGAACTAAAATAATTCAGCCTAATAAATTCACAAATAAAAAAAACACACCACTAAAAAATAGATTTGGAAGAAAAGGAAAATTTACATGTATTTTTTTCATTCTAAAATAAGGGTCACATATATGTTATTTGCAATGATAGTGAAAAAAATTAAGGGTTGTAACTAAGGAAGAAATGGGAGTCATAATGATAGAAGAAATATATAGATGTTTGAGAAGAATATGGGAATATGTGATTTGATTGGGATAGCCTTGAGTGCAGCACTAGTGAGGTGTCTTTATGCAATCATTGTCAAAAGCCACCAACAAAGAAAAATAGCCATTTCTGCCAAAGGAATGGATTCATCAAGGCCTTATACAGCAACAAGACAAATCAAAGGGTCATTTTCTCCTGTTCTTTTCCCACAAAGAAAAGGCTCCTTTTCTACAACTTTATGCACATCAAAATTCATTTAGTACATGTTTCAACAAATTTTATCATAAAGATGTCTAGAATATAAAAATATCAAAAGAATCAATGTTTTTTATAAATTCAAATTAACTCATAAGTATAAAGACTTTTATATTTAGCTTTTCTAATTTTATTTTTTGATTTTTGTTTGAGTTAATTTTAATATATGAATAACTTAATTTTCTTTTTTTATCTTCTAAAATTTTGATAAAAAAGTGTTAAAAAATTAATTCATTTTAATTTGTTAGTTGTAAACTATATATATTATATTAACATTTATATGAATTATTTAGTTTGATTTGAGAAAGCTCACCTAAGAAGAAAAAAATGAAGATGAGATGATAATAATCGATGAACATGTATAATTTTACAATTCTGTTTTCTCATTTTTTTTTTTTTTAAACTTAATACCTCACTTTAAAAGAATCCAATTCCATAAAACTTAACCACAAAACATGTAGAGCAACTATAGTATAAATTGTTCGGCAAATTCTTCCCGCATTTATATCTAAATTGTCAGTTAAATGATAAAAATACTCCTGATAAAATTGATTTTAAATAAAGGGAGTGTGGATAAAAAAAATATTTTTGAAACTTTTATTTAGAACACATTTCTAGATTTGGTGTTTTGAATTTTCTTTTCTAAAATGTATTTTTTCATAAATAAGGAGTAATTTCAAAAAAAAAATTAAAAGTGATAGGGTACAGGTTATCAAATTGATTATAGTGAAGGAAGAATTTGACTAAGTTGTTCTAACATATGTAGTAGTTTATTTTTTTTTTCGGAGACATTGATACAAATATCTACGATTTTTATTATTCACTAATGTCTGTTAAAAAGTTGATTATTAATCGTTTTTAATAAAATTTCTTCTTTCAAATACATTTTTAATATAACTTGAATCAGTGACACGCATTCATAGTAATCTCGAATTATTTAAGAGGTGTATTATATGCTCAAAGTTACAAAAAAAAAAAAAAAACATTTAAAATTAAAGTTTTATGAAAACGTGATTCGTGAGATTTATGTGCTACCCAATTAAGAAAATGGATGTGATTGATATATAAGTTATCACTTCAATATTCGTAAAGTTATCAAATTGGAGAGTTTTACATAAATTGCAGTAATGTTTTTTTAAAAGTGTGTAACTTTTAATGTTGATCGCAGGTGTAAATGTACTTTCGCATATAAAATCCTATGCTTACTAAAGAACGTAAATTACAACCCATGCATTAATTATTATCTTTTTAAACATTTTGTTCTTTCTTAAATCAAAATTGCAACGTGTTTTATAGATTTTTCTTTATGAACAGGAATTTCTTAATAAATATCATTATTGATTTTAATTTCCATGACATGAATTGTTTTTATTGGTTCATGGTCATACTATTTAAAAAAATAAACAAAAGATATTCACTAAAAAAATCATTAAGTATAAATTAAAATTTAAAGACAAAAAAGAATTAATTATATATTATTCTTTTAATACTACAAAAATATTAATATTTAAATATTATTTAAATTTTTATTTAATTAGTTATTAAAAATTTAACTACCAGTTTTAAAATATAAATAATTAATAACTAAAACTTTCTAACTAATTAAATACTATAATTTAAAAACTATTTATTAATAATAAAAATTATTTTAAATATCAGTAATATTTTTAATCTTTAAAATAATATTTAATTTAATTAATATAATGATTAATTATTTTGATATTTAAAATTAGTTTTTATTTAATAATTTTTTTAGTAATTTGTTTATAAATTTTTTTGTGTGATTAAGATCACTTAAATCCTTGATTAATGTCCACCATGATAAAGTGCACGCATGAAGATCGGATTCAGAAAAGCATTGAACCTTTTTCCTGTTACTGACAGTGATAACAAGAAGAAACATTCATATATGCAAATTCATTGTGACATGAAGCTATGTTCACTGTATTTAGATAGAAAAAAAAACAATGAATAAAATATGTATGATACCCCAAAGTATATAAAGTTATCATGTTAATATTTAGAAGGAAAAATAAAGTTCTGAATAGTGTAATCTATCAATAAATTAAATTTTAAATTTGTAAAAAGATGTGATTTAAGTGATAATATTATTATATATTTAAAATTTGAGTGACATTAAGTAATTTTAACATTTTAATAACTATATTTTTAGTTTCAAAAAACTTATCTTACGATTTTTAAACTTTGAAGAACCAAAATATGTTTAGTTTAAAAAAAACACTATAGATGAGGAAAAGAAGTACCAATAATATATTATTATTATTATTATTATTATTATTATTATTATTATTATTATTATTATTGCCTATGTTTGGCTGTAAAATATTAAAGCAAGGAAAAATCTAAAAATAAAAAGTTAAAAAAAAAAGTGAGTTTTAATTTCTTCTCTTAATTTTAAAGTTGAAAATATTCTGTATCTTTCTTTTCCTCTTCTAAACAATTAGTGGTTCATGAGAATCAATTAAGAGCATCTTCTAATCATAGATTAGCTGGCATTCCATTCTACTTCTTTTGTTGAGAGAGAACTGCATAAATAAATCAACATAACACTTTGGAATCAAAAAGGAAAAAGCTTGCAAAAGCATTTCAACAGTGTGCACTACACAATAATAATAATAATAATAATAATAATAATAATAATAATAATAATAATAATAATAATAATAATAATAATATGCATTGGTCAAGTAATAAAACAAAGGGCTTATATTTTATTGATGCACATGTTGGTGATGTCCTATACTGTAGCACAATATATTTAGAGAGCATAAATAATAAAATAAACGAAGGTTCATTCACGCACACAATAGTCATTCAATGTTCTTCTATTTACAATATCTGAAACATAAGTTACAAGGCAAAGAACCTTTCAATTGAATTAAGAGTCACCTATATCAGTTAATACCTGCAAAAAATATCTATAATGGAGAGGAAAATTAGTTAATGACAATATTATGGAAGAAAAAGTTTATTTGACGTCCCTATAGCAAAAACGGGGTTACGCATGTATCTTATCAAAACCTACACACAAATGTCATCCCTGTAGCAAAAATTCAACTTCTGCATTTTTTTTCTTAGCATTGGAAAGTGAAATGTTAAAAGAAACACATTTGAACTTGGAAAATCCTTCACTCAACTTTTACTGTGTTTTCGATTTGGACCAGTGACATACATTCAAAACGAATTCAACTTGGACCATTGTCCATTTACAAATAATTTCTTCCTACACCTTCATAGTTTCTTCCTGCACCTCCATAATTATTAAAATTCCAAAAGTACTGTTCTGAATTTGTATTTCAAAATTATAATTTATAAATTATTTTCTGATTCATAAATGAATTCTGAATTGGAGAATTCAGAATACAAAGTTGGCTTCCAAATTTTACAACTCAAAAATCATATTTTAATCCTGAAAATGGTTTCCAAATTATAAATTTCTTAAACCGTATTTTGAATTTTATAATTGGAAAGTCATTATGACTTTTGAATTCAAAAATTCGAAATACAAAATTATTTTTTGAATTTTATAATTCGATATACAAAGTTCACTTCTAAATTCTATTCTATAATTTGAAAGTTAATTTTTTGAATTCAAAAAATTACTATTGGAGTGTAGAATTTGTAATACTATCTGCACGTAGACTTAATTCTTAAATGAAGGAGGATTCAGATACTTAGACTTAATTTTTAATTTTATTAAAAAAAAATCTGACTTTTCACAAAAAATAATGTAGAGGTACGGGAATAAACAATGGAGGTAAAGGAAGAAATTGCCCCCATTCTCAAGTACAGACTATTTTTTGGGCCTTCGCAATGCTCCATATGGCTTTAACGTTTAGTTGCATGCAATTGCTTCCTGCACCCAACACAATTTCAAAAATTTCAAAAATACTCTTTATTCTAGAAATGAAAATTCAGAATTGAAAATAATGCATTCCAAAAAAGTAGATCCGGAAGAGATTATTGTGTTCTGAATTTAAAATCTGGAAAAAAAAATCAAAATCCCATTTCAGATAAAAAAATCAAGAATTGAAAATAATACATTTGGAAAAATTTATTCGAAAGAGATTATTGTGTTTCGGAAAAAAGGATCCGGAATGTAATTTTATATATACCTATTTTTTTAAGGGTACTTTTATCTTTTCCCCTGTAATGGAGTGCAGTGTTGTGGTGCAGGAAGCAACTACCTTAGTTGCATGTGTACCGAAAATATTTTGCGTATAATAAAACTCCGAAGGAGCATGAAGCAACATGGTCTTGGTCCTGTACCTGGTTATCTAAAATATCAAAAGAAGATTCTTCACTTATGGGAATAAAGTTCTTCATATCTAACTCTAAATTCCACAAGGAAAAAATTTCTTCAAGGCTTGAAATCCCAAACAGGTCAACAATGAACAAAATACAGGTTAGTAATGTATTTTGAACAGTTACTTTGTTACTTTCCCAGAAAGAAGGACAAAAGATTCACGGTAAAAAAATGAATACCTCTCTTTGACTTATTATTTCAGCATTTTAACAGAGCACCCAAGCACTTACAAAGGAAAACAAATTTCTTTCACACAGGTATTAGCCTGTCACTACATTAACATACAACAAAATCTCCTTTAACCTACCGAGTTAGTCTTTATTTAAAGACCAACCATAGTCAACAACTAACTGAAACCCCCTTATCCTTTCTTAATTTTTTTTTTCTATAATACACCCTTCATACATTTTCCTTATCTTCTTGTATAACATTACTCCCTTCAGTCAAAACAATCTTGTCCTCAAAGTTGAAATCTGAAAATTGCTCCTTGATGGTTGTCACATCCTCCCATGTATCCGTATCAGTGTCACCTTCATTCCACCTTATTAAGACTTGGGGAATGTGAGCTCCTTTGACGGCTACTACACGTCTATCCAAAATTCACACCCTATCCCTGAAATTCTTGAGGAAATTCTGGATGCACTTGGTGATTTCCCACCGCTAACTTGAGTTGGGAAACAAGGAAAAATGGGTGTATTCGAGCTTGTACCGGTAGTTATAGTCAAAACGCCACGGGACCCACGTTAGAACCGTAAAAGGCCATAATATTTGGCTGCTAGTTTAGGATGCAATCGACCAGGCATAGATAGTTGTTGATGCAGACAAGTTTTCAAATATACCATATCTCTTAGTGTAATTGGAGAAGGTTTTCTGTGACGATTGGCGAAAGGCGAACTTAGATATTTGATCCTGCGTTCTCCCGAAATTAAATTTGAGTTGTGAGGGCCTTATCACAATTCATTAAAGCTTGGGTCACCGCCTCTACCATTGTTTCCCCTAGAACAAAACGTGCCAAAGATGGAGGAGGGTGTCCATACACTACTTCAAAAGGTGTACATTTTGCTACCCCATGAAAATTGGTGTTTTACCGATATTCCGTCCAAGGAAGGAAAATCGCCCACATTTTGGGTTGCTTCGAACAAAAACAACAAAGGTATGTTTCCAGCATCCTATTCGAAACCTCTATTTGTCCATCCGTCTTTGGATGATATGTCGTGCTCATGTTAAGCGTTGTCCCTTGCAATTTGAACAATTTCTTCAAAAACATATTTAGAAACGTTGAATCTCTGTCACTCACAATGGAAGTTGGGATGCCATGTAGCCTCACCACCTCTTTGACAAACACCTATGCAACCGATCTAGTTGAATACATATGTTTAAGAGGAATGAAGTGACCATACTTACTAAGGCGATCAACTACCACCAAAACTGCGTCCTTCATGCTGGATTTAGGAAGTCTGTTAATGAAATCCATGCTTATCTCATTCCAAATATCCGTTGGACTAGGCAAAGGCTGAAGTAGCCCTTGTGGTGAACACGTTTGGTACTTGTTCTACTGGCACACAACACATGCGAGGACATATTCTGTGATGGTCTTCTTCATGCCCATCCAATGCAAAGATTGAGCTATTCTTTTGTAAGTACGGAAAAGTCTCGAATGCCCTCCCATAGAAGTAGTATGGTATTTCTGGAGCAGTTTGGGAATCCAACTCGAAGACGATAATAACACCATTCTACCCTTGTAATGGAGTCTTCCATTTTTCAAGGTATAATTCCCACGTGACGCAGGATCCTAATCCTTAATTCCTCTACGATTTTATTTAATGCAGGATCCTGCTGGTTTTCTTCTTCTACTAACTCAATGTCCCGCCAATATGGTTTGGATAAAACATTGATCTCCACAACCCCTTCTTCTTCCTCCTCCAGTCTTCGTGACAACGTATCTGCCACCTTATTAGATGCTTCTGGTTTGTACACAACTTCAAATTCATAACTCAACAATTTTTCTAACCAACTTTGTTGGTTCTGGGTGGTGATTCTTTGCTCCAGTAAATACCTCAAACTCTTTTGATCCGTGTAAATAGTAAATTTATGTCCCAACACGTAGGGTCTCCAATGTTGAATTGCTAACACCAAAGTCATTAATTCCTTCTCATATATAGATTTGGTCAGAGACGTCTCAGCCAATGCTATGCTGAAAAAAGCAATTGGTTTTTTATTATGGGACAACATCGCCCCAAAACCCGTGCTTGAAGCATCACATTCGATGGAAAAAGGTTGGCTGAAATCTGGCATCATTAACACACGTGCAATAGTAATCGTTGTTTTTAACTACTACATGGCTCTCGTACTCTCCTCTGTCCACGCAAAATTTCCCTTTTTCAGCAACTACGTTAACGGTCTCGTCATTCGTCCATAGTTATATATGAATTTTCTATAGTAACCCATGAGGCCCAAAAATCCTCTTAAAGCTTTCAAGGATTTGGGTATTGGCCATTGCAAGATGTATCATATTCTACATGACCCAAATATTTTTCACTTCCTGTTTACCAAACTTTCATTTCTTGTGATTTCCGTAAAACTAATGTTGTTGGAGAAATTTGTATAACCTGTTTCAGGTGTATCATATGCCTTTCCCACGTTCTGGTGTATATCAGAATATCATCAAAGAAAACCAATACAAATTTCCTTAAGTAAGACTGTAGAATGTCATTCATGGCACACTGAAAAGTAGATGGTGCATTAGTTAGTCCAAACGACATAACTAGTGATTCATAATGTCCATGGTGTGTACGAAAAGCAGTCTTCTGTATATCAGATTCATGGATACGAATCTAGTGATAGCCAACCCGCAAATCCACTTTGGAGAACTATTGTGCCCCATGCAATTTGTCTAGCAGTTCCTCTATAACTGGAATTGGAAATTTATCCTAAATTGTCGCTTTATTCAAGGCTCTATAGTCCACACAAAACCTCCAGTTGTCATCCTTCTTTTTAACTAGAATAACTAAACTTGAATAGGGGTTGTTGCTAGGTCTAATCATCCCTGCCTTCAACATTTCTTCAACTTGTTTCTCTATCTCCGTCTTCAATACATATGGATACCTATACGACCTCACATTGATTGGGTCTACCCCATATTTAATTGGAATATTATGATCAATTTCCCTGTTGGGTGGTAATTGTGGTAATTGTTTGGTTTCTTCAAAAACCTTCTCACATTCCTTCAAAACATCATTCAACTCCATTGTTTGCCCCAAGGTTAACCCAACCATTTCCTTCTCCCTCATGGTTAATTTGTACACGTCTACTTTTGTGCTCTCAACTCCCATATAACAGACACCACTTCTATCTCCTCCTTTTTAACGCTTTGGGAGTCCCCAAAGTTCTGGTTAATGTGTGGTCTCCTTTAATTTGCATCTTTTGACCTTCAATACAAAAATTCATTATCAACGTCTTCCAATTGACTCTCACATCTCCCAAAGTCGCCAACCAAGCTACTCTTAGTATCACATCCACCCCTCGTAGCTCAAACAAGAAAAAGGTCTCCTTAAACGTATAATTTTCCAACTTCACCTCCACTTCTTGGCAGCACCCACTCGCTATTTTTTTATGTCCACTTCTTGGCAGTATTGTACACTTTTCGTATTTTATTTATCATTTTTTGTGTACTTGGAATTTTTGAGTGATTCTTTTTTCTATGCTTTTGTAACACTGTGAAGTATGTAAATCCAAATTTTCACAATTT